>Ga0123355_10000207_pt1 | contig 73522 bp, 69 predicted proteins | sample TergutEmb28metaG_3_FD_89872 | JGI IMG/M metagenome (GOLD analysis project Ga0123355, IMG submission 89872) | Embiratermes neotenicus P1 segment gut microbial communities from Petit-Saut dam, French Guiana - Emb289 P1 | ecosystem: Host-associated > Arthropoda: Insects > Digestive system > Gut ...
AAACCTAAGAGACAGTTAAAGTGATAAAAACCCGTTCTCACAGGTGGGCATCACATAAGATTCTTTAGGATTCTAGCACACTTAATGGACTAGCATTCACACCGATTCTTAATTAGATTCCCAATAAATCACACTTAGTAGGTTTTATATTAAAACCACCTCTTAGGCTAATTTTATTATAGCACGTATTATTAAAATTATGATACTCTTTTCCACTCTTATTTATATATTAGTTGATTTGTTGTCAGTATCTTGACAAAATAAAAGAAGATAATAATATCTCCTTATTTGGATAATTCGCTAGTTAAAATATCCTTTACTTTAACGGGATTTGCTTTTCCTTTAGTTGCTTTCATAGTTTGACCAACAAAGTAATCAAACATATTAGTCTTTCCGTTTTTATACTCTTCAATTTGTGATGCGTTATTAGCTAAGATTTCTTTAATAATTGCTTCTAATTCATCATCATTATCAAGCTGCTCCATCCCATGTTTTTTCATTAATGTAGCTGGTTCATCTTGCTCTTCAAGAACTAAATAGAATAATTCTTTTGCTTGTTTAGAGCTTATTTTATTATTATTAATTGCATCTAAGATAACTGATAAACGCTCTGGAGTCAGATAAAACTCATTGATTGTTTGGTCATTTTTGTTTAAATAACCCATAATCATACTAGTAATCCAGTTTGATGCTGCTTTAGGATCAATTTTTAATTCTAAGCATTTTTCAAAGTAATCAGCAATTTCTTTTTCTTTAACAATAACCCCCGCATCATAAGCGCTTAAAGCATATTTTTCAATATATAACTCTTTACGCTCTAATGGTAACATTGGGATACTATTTCTAATTTCATCAAGCCACTCTTTAGCTAATTTAATTTTAGGGATATTCGGTTCTAAAAAGTATTTATAATCGATTGCATCTTCTTTTGAACGCATGACTGTGGTGATGCTTTTTTCATCATCCCATCTTCTGGTTTCTTGTTTAATTTCATCGCCTTTACCAGCTTTTAGTAAATCAATATGGCGCTTAACTTCATAATTAATTGCATCTCTAACTGAGCCAAAAGAGTTAACGTTTTTAATCTCAACTCTAGTACCTAATTCTTTACTGTCAGCTGGGGCAACAGAAATATTAACATCGCATCTAATTTGACCTTTTTTAGTATCTGCTTCGCTTATATCTGTATATTTGTAGATACTGCGCATTGTTTCTAAGAAAGCAACTGCTTCATCAGCTGAATGGATACAAGGCTCAGTAACACATTCTAAAAGCGGCACCCCACATCGATTATAATCAATTAATGAATAATCAAAAAAGTGATCAAGTGATGCTGTATCAACTTCTTGATGAATATTATTAATATAAATTCTTTTGACTTCCTCACCTACTTCAACATCTAGATAACCATTAACCCCAATTGGTTTATAGTTTTGTTGGGTTAACTGATAACCAGTTGGTAAATCAGGATAGAAATAGTTTTTTCTTTCGAAGACTAATTCATCAGGGACTTCACAATTAATACACATTGCCATCATAATGGCTTTTTTGATTGCTTCTTTATTAACAACTGGTAAAGTTCCTGGAAAAGCCATATCTAAAGCTTTAATATTTGAGTTAGGATTATCGGTATGGAAGTTTTTAGCGCTTGAAAACATTTTTGCATCGGTTTTTGATTCGCAATGCATTTCTAGACCAATTGTTGGTTTATATTCCATTATTCCCACCCCTTTGCTATCTGGTTTTTATAAGGCATTGTACCTTCTATAGCATGAGCAATATTTAAAATATTAGCATCATCCATAATCTTACCAGTGATATTAATTCCGATTGGTAAATCATTAATGAAACCGTTCGGAATCGTAATTGATGGAAAACCACCAAAGTTACCAAGTCCCATATGATTTTCAATAATTTGATAATGTGGATTATTTAATACTTCCCCATCATCAAAAGAAGGTGCTGGTCTTGATGATGCTGGTAAAATTAAACCATCATATTTTTCAAATAAGTCATTAATTTGATCAACGATTAATCTTCTAACTCTTTGAGCATTTAAGAAATATTTTTTTTGGTTTTCTTTTTGTAGAACATATGAACCAATAACAAATCTTCTTTTAATTAAAGGACTAAAACCTTTTGTCCGATGATCAATCATTTGCTGTTCTACAGTTTGACCTTCACCTCTTGGACCAAAGATGATACCAGTTAGATTAGCACAGTTACTTGTTGCCTCAGCACAAGATATTGATAAATAAACTGGATATATAGCATTTAATAAGTCTTTATTGATACTGACTTCTTGAACTTCAATTCCCAGTTTTTTTATATTATCTAAAGTCTCATTAAAGATTTTAATGGTTTCTTTTAAATTATCAGTTTTAACGGCATATTCATTAATATCACATAGTTCTTTGATATAGCATATTTTTTTACCTTTAACTGGCACTTCTAAGTTAGCCATTAAATCAATATGTGAGCTATCAAAGCTAGTCATATCTCTTTCATCAATGCCTTTAATATCATTGGTAACTTTCGCAATGTCTGCAACGTTTCTTGCAAAAACACCAACATGATCAAGCGAAGATGCAAAGGCAAATAAACCATATCGAGAAATTAATCCATAAGTTGGTTTAAAACCAACAATTCCACAGTAAGCTGCTGGTTTTCTTACTGAATCTCCTGTATCACTACCAATAGCATAAGGAACTACTCCAGCAGCCACTGCTGCTGCACTACCAGCTGATGAACCAGCTGTTAAATGTTTAGTATTCCATGGGTTCTTAACTGCGCCAGTATGACCAGTTGTTCCACTAGCTCCCATGCCTAATTCATCCATGACGGTTTTACCAACACTGACATAGCCTTTTTCATTTAATTTTTCGATGACAGTCGCATCAAAATATGGAATATAATCTTTTAATGTATTAGAAGAAGCTGTTGAAAGAATCCCTTTAGTTGAGAAGTTATCTTTGATAGCAATATACTGATCACTTTCAGGTAGTTCTTCATTAATTGTAACAAAACAATTTAGTTCTTCTTGAGCTCTTTTGATTTTTTTTAAGATTTCTTCTTTTTTCATTAGTTCACCACCCTTGGTACTTCTATTTCTTCATTGGTTACTTTATCGCAGTTAGCAAAGATATCGGCTTTTGAATCTGATTCTTCAGCTATCGTATCTTTTAAAACATAGTTATAAAGCTCAAAAGGATGAGTCATTGGTTCAATATTTTCAATTCCTTCAATTTGATTGATTAAATCCATAGTTGTTTTAATGTAATCTTGCTCTTCTAAAACAGCTTTATTTTCTTCTTCGGTTAGTTCAAATAAAAGTTTTTTAGCTAAGCTATCAATTATTTCTGGAGTTAAGTTATTCATCTTCTTCAACCACCTTTATACCTAATTCTTTTAACTGAGCTTCATCAACAATATTCGGTGCTTCACACATTAAGTCAGCTCCTGATTGAGTTTTTGGGAATGTTATAACATCTCGGATATTTGTGGTTCCGCCTAAAAGCATTACGACACGGTCTAGTCCAAGTGCAATACCACCATGTGGTGGAGTTCCATATTTTAAAGCATCAATGAAGAAACCAAATTTATCTCTAATTTGTTTTTCTGTAAAGCCTAATTTTTCAAAGACACTAGTTTGCATCTTATTATCATAAATTCTCATTGAACCACCAGCTACTTCATAACCATTTAAAACAAGGTCATGTGATATTGATAGACAGTTAGCTGGATCTTCCATCATTTCAACGCTTTCTGGTCTAGTAAATGGATGATGAGTTGCATAATATCTACCATCTTCTTCTGAGTATTCAAACATTGGGAAATCTGTAATAAATAAGAAATTAAACTTACCCTCTGGAATTAAATTGAAGTCCTCAGCAATTTTTAATCTTAAGTTACCTAATGAAGCATATACTACTTTTGGTTTACCACAAACGATTAATATTAAATCGCCATTTTCAACTTTTAATTCTTTTTTGATTGTTTCTAGAATTTCACCTTCAAGATTTTTGGCGATCACACCAGCAAATTCATTATTATCATATTTTAACCATGCTAAACCTTTTGCTCCATAAATTTTAACGAATTCAGTTAAGCGATCAATTTCGTTTCTTGAATATTTATTTTCTTTAACTACTAAAGCTTTTGCAATCCCACCTTCAGCAATGGCACTAGCAAAAACACTCATATTTGTGTTTTTTAAGATTTCAGTTAAGTCTTGTAATTCTAAGCCAAATCTAGTATCCGGAGCATCTTTACCAAAGCGTTCCATAGCTTCTTTATAAGTTAATCTTGGGAAATCATAATCTATTTCTAAACCGATTGACTCTTTAGTAACGTGTTTAAATAAGCCTTCAACCATTTGTAAGACATCTTCTTGCTCAACAAAACTCATTTCAATATCAACTTGCGTAAATTCTGGCTGTCTATCTGCTCTTAAATCTTCATCTCTAAAACATTTAGCAATCTGATAATATCTTTCAAAACCTGATATCATTAAGGTTTGTTTAAATAATTGTGGTGATTGTGGTAAAGCATAAAAAGAACCTTTATTTACTCTAGAAGGAACTAAGAAGTCTCTTGCCCCTTCCGGAGTAGATTTACATAAAATTGGGGTCTCAAAATCAATAAAACCATTATTATCTAAATAGCCTCTGATAGCACGATTAATTTTATGTCTAAGCATCATCATATCTCTTAATTTAGTTCTTCTTAAATCTAAATAACGATATTTAAGTGATATTTGTTCATTAATTTCTTTATCATCATAAACGTTAAATGGTACTGATTCAGCTTCACTTAAGATTTTTAAGTTAGTAGCAATTAATTCAACTTCACCAGTTGACAAATTAGAGTTAATCTCGGCTTCAGCACGCATTTGTAGTTTACCAGTTACTTCAATACAGTATTCATTTTTAAGCGCTTCTGCAATAGTAAAATCATCTTTTAAATATTCTAAGTTAAAGACACACTGTAATAAACCAGTGCGGTCTCTTAAGTCAACGAAAATTACTCCGCCCATGTCACGGCGTCTATTGACCCATCCATAAACAGTTATTTCATCATTGATATGTTCTTTTCTAAATTCTCCATTGTTATATTTTTTCATATTTTTTCTCCTTCTTTTAATTTTAAAATTCACATGATTTAGGGGTTCTTGGAAAAGGAATAACATCTCTAATGTTCTCAACGCCAGTTAGATAGATTAATAATCTTTCAAAGCCCATTCCGAAACCAGAATGGATACAACCACCGTATCTTCTTAAGTCTAAATACCATTCCAATTCTTCTGGATGCATATTTAGATCTTTCATTCTCTTTAATAATTTATCATAATTTTCTTCTCTTTGTGAGCCACCAATTAGTTCGCCTGATCCGGGAACTAGTAAATCAACAGCTGCAACAGTTTTTTGATCTTCATTTTGTTTCATATAGAAGGCTTTAATATCTTTTGGCCAATCTGTAATAAAGACCGGTCCATTAAAGTGTTCATCAGTCAAGTATCTTTCATGTTCTTTAGCGATATCTTCACCTTGACTAGGCATAAATTCCCATTTAACTTTAGCATCTTTTAAAATATTAACGGCTTCTTCATGCGTTATTCGATTAAAATCAGCTTTAACTAAATTCTCCAATTTAGCTTTTAAACCGGCTTCAACGAATTTATTAAAAAACTCGATTTCAGTTTTAGCTTTTTCTAAGATATCACTAACAACATATTTAATCATTTCTTCAATGATTTCCATGTTTTGATTTAAATCACAGAAACAAATTTCTGGTTCGATCATCCAAAACTCACTGGCATGTGTTTTAGTGTTTGAATTTTCAGCTCTAAAAGTTGGTCCAAAAGTATAGACTTTTTTAAAAGCATGAGCAAATATTTCTCCTTGAAGTTGCCCAGAGACTGTTAAAGCAGTCTTTTTACCAAAGAAATCTTTTTTATAATCAATTTCTTGCGGTAATTTATTTAAGTTTAAAGTTGTAACTTGAAACATTTCACCAGCTCCTTCTGCATCTACTGAGGTAATAATCGGAGCGTGTAAATAAACATAATTGTGTTCCATAAAGTAATTATGGATTGCTTGTGACGCTAAACTTCTAACTCTAAAAACCGCATTAAATAAGTTGGTTCTTGGTCTTAAATGAGCTATTTCTCTCAGAAATTCCCTAGTATGTCTTTTTGGTTGTAAGGGATAATCTTCAGGACAATCACCAAGTAATTTAATAGAGTTTGCTCTAATTTCAAAGTCTTGTTTACCTTGTGATTCGATTAATTTTCCTTTTATTTCGAGAGCACAACCAACTAAGAGAGTACTTATTTCATTAAAGTTTGGTAATTTTTCATCATAAACTACTTGAATACTCTTAAATGAAGTTCCATCATTAAAGTCAATAAAGCCAAAAGTTTTTTGATTACGATTATTCTTAATCCAACCATGAATAATTATTTCTTTATTTAATAAATCCTGATAATTTTGATAAATATCTTTAATATCCATTGAAAGGCCTCCTACATATTACGGTCTAAATAGTCAACTAAGCTAGTTAATTTAACTTTAGTTTCTTCTTTAGTTAAATTATCTTTAACGTTGACTTCGCCATTTTTAATATCTTCATCATTTAAGATAACTAAAAATTTAGCATTTAATCGATCTGCTGATTTAAACTCAGTTTTTAAACTTTTATTTAAATAAGCGGTTTCTGTAATAAAACCATTCATTCTTAAGTCTTGGACTAAATAACTTGCTGTTTCACTTTCGTTTTCTGAGATATGCATTACATAGACATCAATAGAATCATTAATTCGGAAATTAACCCCCGATAATTCAGCAGCCAGAATTGTTCGGTCAATCCCCATGGCATAACCAACAGCTGGGGTTGCTGGCCCACCTAGGATTTCAATTAATCCATTATAGCGTCCACCGCCACCTAAAGCTGTATTGCTCCCCATTTCTGGAACATCGGCAACAACTTCAAAAACCGTATGATCGTAGTAGTCTAATCCTCTAACCAATCTTGGGTCTTCTTGATAATTAATTTCCATTAAATCTAGATATTCTTTTAATGTTTCATAGCGTTTAATGCTCTCTTCATTTAAATAATCAGTATTTATTGGGGTATTTTTAATAATATCTTTATCACCATCAATTTTACAATCAAGGATTCTTAAGGGATTTTTATGAAGTCTTGTCTGACAATCTGGACATAAATCTTTAACTAGGGGGTTTAAGTAATCTGATAAGGCTTTTTTATAGTTGGCTCTTGATTCACTATCACCTAAAGTATTTAAAATGATGGTGACATCTTTTAGACCTAATAAATTATAAGTTTGATAAGCAAGGCTAATGATATCAGCATCAGCTAAAACATCATTAGAACCGATAAATTCAGCACCAAATTGAGTAAATTCACGAAATCTTCCTGCTTGAGGACGATCGTATCTAAACATTTTACCAATATAATAGACTTTATATGGATCAGTCATGTTCCCATGAAGTTTATTTTCGATGAACCATCTTGAAACACCAGCAGTTCCTTCTGGTCTTAAGGTGATTTCACGATTACCACGGTCAGTAAAAGTATAGGTTTCTTTTGAAACAATATCAGTTTCTTCTCCAACCCCACGGTGAAATAGCTCAGTTGCTTCAAAAACTGGAGTTTCAATATAATTATAGTTAAACTTTTCACAGATGCTTTTTAAAAGATCATCAACATATTGTCGCTTTTTAGCATCCATTCCATATAAATCATTAGTTCCTTTTTGTTTAGTTATCATTTTTTCTCCTCTTTCCTAGAATTAAAAAACGCCCAGTAAATGTAAGGACGAGTTAGAAACCCGCGGTGCCACCTTACTTTACTGAAGCGTACGCTTTATTATCTTTATCGTAGATATACGTTTTGTCCTTCATGAAGTTTGTTCAAAATATAAGTTTTACAGGTATTTGCAGCAAACATACCCTCTCTTAGGTAAAATGATTATAAATCCTTTTTCTTCAGACAAAAAATAACTATGTTCATTTTAGCTTGTTTTATAAGTATTGTCAATCATTTTATTAGATAATCAGAGGGATTAACAAAACTTTTAACTACTTTTTGAGTTGTTGCAATATGAACTTCTTCAAAGATTTGATTATCGGCTTCTAAAATTACTGCTGATAACCCTCTAGTGCTTTGATAATCAATAAAGTCATTAAATGCTTTGTGAAACTTATTTCTATTTTCATAATCTTCTCTAACGAAACGAACAACACTAAGAATCAGAAGATTTCCTTTTTCTTCGATTTTTTCTAAATTTTTATAGTTCGGTAAATTCTGTGCATATTCCATTGGGCTTCTCATTATTAATCATTCCTCATTTCTTAATAATATTCGCTTAGGCATATAATAACACATTTTGATTAAACTAGATGCTTTTTTGAATTTGATAATTAATTGTTTGAAGGTTTTCATCTAATTCAAAAACTGCTTCAATCTTTTTTCCTTCTAAGATTAGGGGTAACCAGTATTTATCATCTTCCATCATTTTATGATATGGCAGATGATTAAGTTCAAACCATTCCGGCTTTACTTCATTACTTTCTGTTAAATTACCTTGCCAAGAAGTACAGAGATAAATATGGACAGTAGCAGCTACTTTTTCGCCATTCATTGGTTGGTAGAAAGTTATTTTACCTGCATATTTATATTCAGTTGGTTCTAAGCCAACTTCTTCAATACATTCGCGAATCATTGCCCCTTCGTGGGTTTCATTATTTTCTAGTTTACCACCAACCCCATTATATATTCCTTGGGCAAAGCCTTTTTTCTTTCTTAGAGCTAATAAGACTTGATAGTCCTTTAGAAAATAAGCTAATGTTAGTTCCAGTTTTTTCACTTTGAATTCCCACTTTCGTTTAGATATTTTGCTAAATTAATTGCTGCTTCTCTTGGTAAATATTTACTTAGTTCTTCTAGTGATGCTTCTTTCATTTTTTTTACACTACCAAAAGCTTTAATAAGTTCTTTTTTTCGTTTTGAACCAATGCCTGGAATCTTATCTAAAACACTGCTGATAGTACCTTTAGAACGAATCTGTTTATGATAATTAATCGTATAGCGATGAACTTCATCTTGCATTCTTGTAATATAATGAAATAAGTTAGTTGTTTTATCAATATGCAAAATTTCTAAATTATCGCCATCTAATAATTCATTGGTTTGGTGTTTATCATTTTTAACTAAGCCACAGACTTTAATAGTTAAGTTTAATGACTCTAGAGTATCTTTAGCGGCTCTTATTTGATTAACACCTCCATCAACTAAGATTAGTTGAGGAATCTCATCTTGATCAACAAGAGCTCTTTGATATCTTCGATAGATAACTTCTTTCATTGAACCATAGTCATCATTTTTTTCTTGCATTAATTTATATTTACGATATTTGTTTTTAGCTGGTTTACCATCAATAAAGACAACCATTCCTGAGACACTATAACTTCCAAAGAGATTCGAATTATCAAAGACATCAATTCTTTTAATATTAATTCCGAGAAGAGATGATAATTCTTCATTGGCTCCTACGGTTCTTTGCAACGATTGCTCATGTCTTTTAAAATTGTTTTCATGATTTATTTTAGCATTCTCATAAGCCATCTCTAAAATACGATTTTTCTTACCTTTAATAACATTAATAAATTTAGTTTTAATAGCTGCTTCTAAGACTTTACTATTTAGTTCTTTTGGGATTAAAATTTGCCCAGGAATTTCTTTTTTATTATAAAATAAGGCAATATAGGCTTCTAACTCACTTAGATAGTCATCTGTCACTGGAGATATTTCGTTATGAGAACCAACTAATTTACCACCTTTAATGAAAAGAATTTCGATTGCAATAAAACCATTATGGAAATAATAATTAATCGCATCCATATCTTGTTTTTCATTTAATTCAATTCTTTGCTTCTCAAGTAAAATTTCCATATAATCTAATTCTTTTTTTAACTCTAATGCAACTTCATAATTCATTTCTTGAGAATAAAAATCAATTCTTTTAATTAATTGGTTTTTAATAATTGCTTCGTTACCTTTAAGGAAGGCTATGACATCATTTTCAATTGCTTTAATATCTGTTTCGGATACCTCACGGTTACAATAACCTAAACATTCATGAATATGATAATAAAGACATACTTCTTTCGGCATTCCTTCACATTTTTTTAAAGGATATAAGCGATTAATTAATTGAACCATTCGCTTAGCAGCATATGCATTAACATAAGGGCCAAATAAGAGCTTATCAGGATGTTTTTTAACCTTCAGGTATCTAACCACTCCTAACTTAGGAAATGGCTTTTTAGTGTACTCAATATAAGGGTAACTTTTATCATCTTTTAAAAGAATGTTATATTTGGGATTGTTTTCTTTAATTAAATTAAGTTCTAATAAAAAAGCTTCTAACTCACTACCCGTTACTAGATATTTAAAATAAGCAACTTCTGAAACCATTTTAGTTGTTTTCGCATCATTAGCACCACGAAAATAAGAACTTAAGCGTTTCTTTAAGTCTTTAGCTTTCCCAACATAAATAATCAAATGATTCTCATTATACATTTGATATGAGCCTGGTTTGTTTGGAACCAAAGCTAGTTCTTCTTTAAACATCATTCATCACTCATTATATTATATCATACCCATCATGTGCTGTACTTACATGAATAAAGTTGAATAATTATCTGCTTTTTACATAGTTTTTAATAGGTGGTTTAATGAACAACGTTATCAACTATTTAAAAGTCTTATTAATTCCTTTAGGAGTTATTCTAATTTTTCCCTTGGTATTATCAATTTTAAATTTAATTGGACTACGTACGCATAATCTATTTATTTTAATTATGATGATTTTCACTAGCTTAATAAGTGGGGTTATGATTGGTAAGAAGGCCTTTAAAAAAGGCTATCTCAGTGGTCTTGTTTTAGGATTAATTTTAATTAGTTTCCTATTTTTATTAGGTTTATTTGGTAGCACTAATACTAGTTTGCATTCAGTAATCTATTATTTAATTATTATTATCTGTTCAATAATTGGTTCAATGATTGGTATTCAATTTAAAGATCATGAAGAAAAAAAATCACCGAAGTGATTTTTTATTTTAATTTAAATCAAAAGATAATAGATTGAAGGTTGATAGGTTTTCGATTTTTCCCTCTAAAGCATTTAAGTTAAAATCTTCAATAGTTTCATTTACTCGAGTGATTAAATCTTGAATATCTAAGATACTACCGTTAAGCATTACTTCATCTAATTCGTCAAAATAGAAATCTAAAAGTGTATTATCAGCTGGATTTTCATTGTTAAAATCTTCAACAACATTAGCTAAATAAAATAGCTCGGTTCTTGCTTCATATAACGCAATAGCTTCATTAAGGTTTTTGATTGCTTCTTCATATTCAGCGATTAATTTAGCATTTTCTAATGCTTCTTCAGCATTTAAAATTGCCTTATCAAATTCATTTTGAACTAATGGAAACCCAAGGAATCTTGGCATGTTTGTAGCATCTTCAATTAATGTTTCCAATTTTAAGATATTTTCATTAAGGGTTGTCGTATATGCTGTGATTGCTAGTTCTAATGTTGTAAGCGCATTATCTACTTCTTCTTGGGTTGCACTTTGATTATTAATGATATCCTGAGCTTCACCAATCGCATCTGCTAACCAAGGATCGTTAAACTCTTCTGCTTCTTTAATGCGAGCTGTTAATGTTGAAAAGTCAACTGGATCTGTTTCTTCAACTTCGTTACCAGAATTATTGTTATTATTATCCGGAGCTGATGGCGCTTGATTACTAGTATCTGGTGTGCTTGGAGTGGCTGGATTATTTTGTCCTGGCGATGTTGATTGATTATTATTTCCAGAGTTGTTTGGTTCTTCATCAGTCGGTTCTGTTACTGCTGGTTCTTCTGGTAAAATATCTTCAATATCCGGTTCATTATGATTAGGTTCTTCAGTTTGATTGTTATTACCAGTTACAGGATTTAAACCTCTTTCATCCGTGTTTCCTGAGTTAGCAAAAGCAAAGACGCCTAAACTAACTACTACAAATAAAACAATTGCAAAAGCGATTCTTTTTTTATTTGGTCCATATTCCATATCTATCTAATCCTTTCATTATTAAAGTGCATATTATATATGTTTACAATAATAATGTATCATAGATTAAGATACTTTACAACAAAATATATGTATATAGACATATGTGTTTACTATATTATTTACTTTAATTAACGAATTAATTTAAAGCGATTAATAGGCCAAATTCTTAGAATTGCTCGTCCAGCAATATCACTCTCCTGGATTAGACCAAAATCTCTACTATCTAATGAATCTTCACGATTGTCTCCTAAAACCAAGAACATACCTTCAGGAATAATTTCGTATCCTAAATTAGTTAGTGAGAAATCATCAGTATTTGTACTAATATATAGTTCTTCAAAAGGATTTCCGTTAATATATAGATAATTATTTTTAAACTCGATATATTCTCCAGGTAAACCAATGATTCTTTTAATTAAATGGCGATCATCTTGTAAAAAAGCAATAATATCACCTCTTCTAGCCCGAAAAAAGTGAGTATGGATTCTACTCACTAAGATAACATTGCCATCTTCTAAATTGGGGCTCATTGATGGCCCAATAATTTGCTGAAATCTTGCTACATAAATAACAATAAAGATAACAATGAAAATGGTTAAAAGATATTTTAAAGTTTCTTTGAATAATCGCAAACTTCTTCGCCTCTATTCTGGTTGTCCTTCTAATTTAACTAAGACTTCACGAGGTTTTGAACCATTTGGTGGTCCGATTATACCTCTTTCTTCTAATAAATCAATAATTCTTGCTGCTCGGTTATAACCTAATCTAAATCTTCTTTGTAATAGTGATGCACTAACTTTACCTGATGAAATCGCGAAATCAACTATTTCATTATATAATGGGTCATCATATTCTTCTTTTGGCATCCCTTCACCAGCCATATGCGTTGGTTCAGCCATGGTTAATGAGTTGTCATAATTAGCTGCTTGTTCTTTTGATACATAATTAATTAAACGACTTATTTCATCATCACTTATATAAGTACCTTGAATTCTTTGCGGAATTAGTTCTCCCATTGGTGAATAAAGCATATCACCGCGACCTAATAATTTTTCGGCTCCTGGTTGATCAAGAATTGTTCTTGAGTCAATAAACGATGCGACTGTAAAGGCGATTCTTGATGGAATATTAGCTTTAACTACTCCCGTAATAACATCTGTTGATGGTCTTTGGGTTGCAACAATTAAGTGAATCCCAGCTGCTCTTGCCATCTGCGTAATACGCATAATTGAATCTTCTACTTCTTTACCAGCGACTAACATTAAATCTGCTAATTCATCGATGATAACAACGATATAAGGCATTAATGGATGATCTGTATCATTTTTTCTGTTTTCTTTACTAATCATTTCGTTATATGAAGAAATATTTTTAGCACCCTTTTCTTCTAAGGTCTCAAATCTTCTTTCCATTTCTGAAACAACTTTTTGTAGTGCTACACTAGCTTTTTTTGGATCAATGATAACTGGTGCCATTAAATGTGGAACCCCATTATAGTTAGATAATTCAACTTTCTTCGGATCTACTAGCATTAATTTTACTTGATCTGGTTTTTGAAACATTAAGATTGATGCAATAAAACTATTAATACAAACTGATTTACCTGAACCAGTTGAACCAGCAACTAGTAAATGTGGCATTTTCGCTAAGTCGGCAAAGCAAGTCTTACCCATAATATCTTTACCAAGGACAACTGGTATTTTAGCATCTTTCATATTACTCATCATACTTGATGAGACTTCTCTAATAGGTACGGCTGCGACAGTTTTATTTGGCAATTCAATTCCGACAGTACTTTTACCGGGAATTGGTGCTTGAATACGAACATCTTTAGCTGCTAATGCTAAAGCAATTTCTTTATTAATGCTTGTTAGTCGGCTGACTTTTGTTCCTGATTTAATTTCTAATTCGTATTGAGTAACTGCTGGTCCTTCATTAAAGCCCACCACTTTAGTAACTTCAATTTGAAAATCTTTTAAAACATTAATTAATTTTTGAGCATTGGCTTTTAAATCATCGGTCGAGTTAAGTTTAACTTGTTTTTTAGGTGGGTCAAGTAAACTAATTCCTGGAACTTGATAATTACCGTTTGTTGAATTAATAATGCTAATAGGTTCGGAACTTGCTTCACTTGGTTCTCCATTAGTTTGTTGATGATATTGTTTTATTTCTTCAGTAGATGAAATCATAACACTTGCATCTTCTTCAATTTCATCATCTTCATTTGGTAATTTAAATTCTGCTACTTTTTCGCTTCTTTTAAATATTTTACCAACATTTTTTAGTTTACTAGCTACATCAGCAAATGATAAGTTAAGTAACATTAATAAACCAAAGAAGCTAAGAATGCCTAAAACAATATAAGTTCCGTAAAAATCTAACAGGCTAACAAAAGCCCACGAAAAGAAAGCACCAATAATTCCGCCACCCATTTGGACAATATTATTATAATTAACGGTATTCATAAAGTTGTCAATGGTGGTTCCCATAATACTCATAAAGCTCATGTTTTCAGCTACTCGAAGATATTCTAAGTGAGAAAATGATAAGAAAGCAATTAATAAAATATATAGTCCGATTAGTCTCAGACTAAAGAATTTTGGTAAATCTTTTTTTAGAAGCATGTAGATACCTAAAATTAAAATTAAAAGAATTAGAACTGCCCACCAAGTTCCCATCATAAAAATGGTGAATGACTTTATAACATCACCAACTGGGCCAAAAGCCCCAATACCAATGATACTAGCTAGAGCAAATATTACACCCCATAGTTCGTATCCAATCTTTGGTTTTGTACCTTCAGATTCTTTGCTTTTTTTCTTCTTTGCCATGCTTCCACCTATTTTAATTATATCTTAATCACCTTTTTTTTGCAAAGAAAAAGACATTTAATTGTCTTTACCATTAATATATTTAATTACTTCTTTAATAGTTTCATTAAAATTGTCAAAATTAACATCAAACCATTTAACATCCATTTTATGGTTTAACCAAGTGTATTGTCTTTTAGCATATTGTCTACTATTTTGTTTGATTTTAATTAAAACTTCTTCTAAATAAACTTCGTTGTTTAAGTATGGCATGAATTCTTTATAATCAATCGCCGTTCTTAATTCTTTACTATCAGGATATTTATTAAATACTTCTTTAACTTCTTGGATCAAACCACTTTCAATCATTAAATCAACGCGTTTATTAATCCGATGGTGAAGAGTTTCACGATCAGTTGTTAAACCGATAATAATAGCATTATAAATTAAGTTACTACCACCCATATTACTATCAATCGGAGCACTATTATTAATATATTTAGCATAGGCCCTAATCAGTCTTTGGCGATTCTTCTTATCAATTTTAACGCCTAAGTTAGTTAAAGCATCATACATTTCTTGATCGGTTAATGAATCAAAGTCATAAATATTTGATTCTGCTACAAATTTATAATCATATAAAAGCGCGCTTAAATATAAACCACTTCCACCACAAATAATAATATTTTTATTTTCTGCTTGTAATTGTTCAATAATTTGACGAGCATCTTTTTGATAATGATAAACCGTATATTCTTCATCTAAATCACAGATATCAATTAAATGGTGTTTAATGCCCTGTGCTTCTTCTTCTGTTACTTTAGCAGTACCAATATTAATATCACGGTAAATCTGCGTAGAATCACCATTAATAATCTCTGCTTGGTATTTTTTAGCTAGTTCTATACTTAGTTTAGTTTTTCCAACACCCGTTGGTCCAACAATTGCTATAATCATTTATTATCACCTAAATAAAATTATATCACTATTCATCAAAAAAAGCTTTAAGTTACAAAGCTTTTTTGTCTTAACTAGTTGTTGTCGTTGGGACTCCACTAATTCCGACAACTCCAACGTGAGCTCTAAAGGTTGCTCCTTGATCTTCATTTTGTGCTACTCCTCTTGATGGAAAAAAGAATGCTAAGTAGTATGTATGAACCATATCATTACCTGGTTGATCAAAAATTCCTCCGCCTAGGGAATGTGAACCTGGCCCAGTTGGAATTCCTCTAGGGGTTCCAATTGATGCAACAGGAGTTCCGTCATTTGTAGTATTTTGGCTAGTCAATGTATATTCTAAAGAATTTTCACTGAATGTATTTTCAGTTACGACTAAGTTTAAGTAATATGGCATTGGTAAGCTAGCATCATTGTTACCTGTAATGGTAAATCTTTTCGTTTCCCACGCTTCTGATCTAGGGAAAATATTTTGCATATTAATGATATTCCCACCATCCATATGGATTCCTAAACGACCGGCCCCAATGGTAATGGTTGTATCTTCTTCTACTCCGGTAAATATAGCCGTAAAGAAAGCATATGTTCCACCAATCAGTACAGCCCCAATTAACAGAGCTAATAAGATGGCTGCAACTCTTTTATTACCTTTAACTTCTTCCCTTTCTTGTATTTCTTGTTCAATATTATTTGTTTCCATGTTTTTCTCTCCTATTTCTATTATCTATTCTTCTCTAATGATATCAATTAAAGATTAAATATGTCAACTTCTTTGGTTTGACTTTACACCTTAGCTTGATATAAAAAGACACCTATTGGCGTCTTTTTAACTAGTTCATTTTATTTGTTACGTTATCTATTGCATCGTTGATAGTTTTTTTTACCATATATTTATTTCGATTAAGTTGATCCAAACCAATCATTGCTCCAGCTCCAGCAGCAGCTCCGACGGCAAATATGCATGCGCATCCAATAACTTTCATATGCATGGCTCCTCTCATGTTTAGTTTACCCGTTATATTTAATATTATGCAGAATCTTATCTTTGAGAGTCGTTTTTCTAATAACACTATAATTATTGTTAACCGAGGTATTAAAAGCTGTTATACTACCAATTAAAACCAAACTTTTTTTAGCTCTTGAGATGCCTGTGTATAATAATTTATTATATAGCATTCGACTATAACTATTACTAATTGGCATTAAGACATGATTAAACTCTGAACCTTGTGATTTATGAATCGTAATGGCATAAGCATGAGTAATTGTATTAATCATCTCTTTTTTATAAGAAACCTGATTACCATAATAATCAATAACGAGAAAATCTACTTTGCTATCAAGATTTACTTCTTTAATATACCCCATATCACCATTATAGATATTTAAATCAACATCATTAACTAAATTTAAAACTTTATCACCTTCACGGTAAGTAATAGGGCCAACAATCGCTTCTTTTTTCGTTTTATTACTTGGATTAAAAACTTCTTGTAGTAAAATATTTAAATTATCAATTCCATTTTCGCCTTTGTACATTGGTGCTAAGACCTGAATCTGAGATTCATCCATTCCTTTAGCAATACTTTTATCTAAGATTTGTTTTAACACGTTTTTAATATCATTATTACCAGCTTCAATAAAAGAATAATCATCGCGTTTGACTTTGATATCTGTCATAATATCTTTTTCTTTAATTTCTTTAGCTAATAAAGGGATAAATGAATTTTCTGATTGACGATAAATATTCGCTAATCTAATATGCGGGACCACTTCGCTATTAATCATATCATTTAAAATAAGACCTGGTCCAACGCTCGGCAATTGATACTCATCGCCAACAAAAACAATTTGAGTATTTAAATCAACACCTCTAAATAAAGAAGCGAGAAGAAAATTATCAATCATTGAGGTCTCATCAACAATCATTAAATCGTAATGAACTTTATTAAATTCATTAATTGAAAATATATTACGATCTTTATCCCACTTTAAAAAGCGATGAATGGTACTAGCTGGCATTAAAGTCATTTCACTCATTCGTTTAGCAGCTCGACCAGTTGGTGCTAAAAGACCAATATATTTAGATGCACCACCAACAGTTAAATCATTTAAATAGGTATACATACGAATAATACCTTTAATAATCGTTGTTTTACCGGTTCCAGGTCCACCTGTAATAATCGAAATGTTATTTGTTATTGCCTCTTTAATTGCCTGCTTTTGCTCTTCATTATAAGTAATTTCTAAATCTTCTTCGACTTGCTTCATATATTTATCGAAATGATTAATCTTCTTTGGTTTTTTAATCAATAATTTAGCAATACTAGTGGCATTATATAACTCATTAAGGTAATCTTCAGTAAGATAGTATTTTTCATCTGTTTTCATAATATCTTTATTTAAATAGAGTTCTTCCAAATATTCATCAATACTTAAGTTAATTTGATAATTAAAATTTAAATACTCAAGAATCTCTGATTTATTTAAGTAAACATCCCCATTACTAAAAGAAAGATTTTTTATTGTTTGTAAAATGCATGCTTTAATTCGTCGTTCATCTTCTATTTTATTAGTCTGTAAAAAGATCTGATCAAGTTTTTTAAATTCAATAAGATGAGTTAATTTAAAGATATCTTCTTCTAAAATATCTTTAATCATTTTGCCATAAATATTAATTAAATTCATTGTTTCTTTAACTGTAAAACCAAGTTTTTTTAAATAAATAATTTCTTCATCAGCATCAAAGTATTTCACAACTGAATTATAAATTCCACTTGCTTTAATATCAGTCATTCCTGGGACTAATAATAAATTATCTTTATTTTCTTTAATTTTATTTAGAGCTTCATCACCAAAGATATCAAAGATTTTTTGGGCAGTTTTTTCACCACATCCTTTAACAAAAGAACTGGTTAAGAAATCAATAATGGCTTCTTTTCCTTCTGGAACTACTCTCTCATAGTTTTTGGTCTGAAATTGATAGCCATAACGCTCATGATAAGTATAATCACCATATAAAAGATAAGTATCATCAGCATTTAATTCACCAAAATAACCGGTAAAAGTTAATAGTTTATTGGTAATAATCTCTTCATGATCAGTTTCAATTACTTTAAAAAGGCCAACTTTATAGCCCGCCTCTGATTCAAAAATAGCTGATTTATATTTTCCTTTAATGTAATTCATAAGATAATTATAGCACATATCCAAACATATGTGCTGTATATTTTAATAACCTAATTGGGTTCCTAATCTCGGTGTTATTTCCTCAATAATCGCGGTTGGCGGAATGACAAAATGTGTACCAAATTGATAAGCTGGGAAATCACTTCTTAAGCGTTCTAGAATATCATTATATAACCATTCAATTTCTTGACTTAATGATTCTCTTTGCGCATCAGTATAGAAAAAATGGGCTGAACCGCTAGTCATTTCTTCTAAATTATATCTTAATCTATGTATTTCACGGAAAAGAGTTGTATAATTATTATTAATGCGCTCCAGATTACGGGCTATTGCATAATCTCTAGATGATAATTGGTTTATTTCTTCTTCATCCATAGCTGTAATATCAATACGAGTTGCATCACGCAAAACGCTCATTCCGAAATGATCAATTGCTTGCCAGCGATGAGCTGGTTCAAAATCGATGGTGTGTGTATTAGCAATTAACTCATTAGCATGTTCATGCGCAACTTCAACTTGAATTTGTTGACCAGCCGGCATTAATATCTCCATTGGTTCACCATCAGGACCAATAATTGTTATATAGGTATCTTCCTCTAAAGTATGAGGAATCCTCACTCCTGGCATTTCTTGCTGAGCAATAACTGGTGTTGAAAAATTCTGCGTAATATTTTCCCACCAAGTTGGGGCATTTCTCACAATTGCCGCTCCAGCTATATAAACTGATAATATTATAATTCCGGTTACAACGGTTGTCCCAACACCGATAAAGAAGCCCTTACCTCTCTCATTCAAAGTTAGTTTACCTTTTGGTCTTACCGTTTTTGGTCTCGGACCATTAGAATTTGCTGGTTTTATTTCTCTCATTTGATAATTCCTCCTATTAATGACTTATGCAGCCATACTGAATATTTCAATTGGTTCTTTAACGGGAACAATAACTGGTTTAGGTGGTAGTTTAAAGTGCGTCCCGTAGGCATATCTTCTTGTAAAGAAGTTTTCACTTAAATCTCTTAATAAATAACCATAATCTAATTCAATTTCCATTACTAAAGCATCAATACTTTCTTGTGGGTAACCGTTTTTATACATATCACTTAAACGATATTGTTTAGTTGTTATTTCAGTAGCATGTCTTTTAAAGATTTCATGGGCTTGATCAAAACCTTCTTTTTCATGTGGTTGAATAATTTTGCCGGCTTCTTTCCAGGCTTGTAATAAGAAATAATCTTTAGTTTCCCATTCGTTAGGTATCTCGAAATCCACAATATACTTACTACATAATAAATCATGAATATGATTATGAGGTGCAATAATCTTTACTTCTTGACCAGCAGGAATTGGAACATCTTCAAAGTCTCCATTTTCTTTTAAAATGCGTAGAAACGACCCTGGACGAGTTGTGTGTGGAATTTCTGCAGTATTCATTTGTGCTTCAGTTTCACTAAGACTTAATGGACTCATTTTATCACTTCCTATTTTGACAAAACTGCTTGAACCCCAGTTTCATCTATTGTATTTATTATAACATTAATTTGCTCATTTTTTGTTAGTTTTTTTTGAATATTTACTTTTATATAATTTGAAGTATGACCAATTGAATTATCACCAGTTACTTCTTCAATTAAGAGTTCTAAACTCTTCCCAATAAACTTTTGATAGTATTTTATTTCTAGTTCTTGAGATAATTCAAGAACTTTTTTAACTCTTAATTTCTTTTCTAAATCATTAACAATCGTTTTCAAATCAGCAGCTACAGTGCCATTTCTTTCAGAGTAAGGAAAAGCATGAATCTTACTAAAGGATAGTTCTTTTAAATTATCTAAGGTTATTTTGAAGTCTTCTTCGCTCTCAGTTGGAAAACCCAAGATTAAATCTGTTGTAAGATTAATAAGTGGTCTAACTGTTCTGATTTGCTTTATTTTAGCAATATATTCTTGAATTGTGTATTTACGGTTCATGGCTTTTAAAACCTGATCACTACCAGATTGTAATGGAATATGCAAATGATCACATATCTTTGGATTATTGGCTAATTCTTCTAAGAATTCATTATCAATTTCAGTTATTTCAATACTACTAATTCTAATTCTTAGTAAGTTTTCTAACTTACTAATCATTTTAATAAGGGTGATTAAATTATAGTCTTTACCAGCACCATAACTTCCAGTATGAATACCTGTTAAGACAATTTCTTTAAAACCATTATTAACTAAAGCTTTTATTTCTTCGAAAGCAGTATTAAGGTCTTTGCTTCTTTGTCTTCCTCTAACAAAAGGAATAATACAGTATGAGCAGTAATTATTGCAACCATCTTGAATCTTAACAAAGGCTCTAGTTTGTGATGTATAATTATCAACTTTTGTTTCAATGAAACTTTCTTGATTATCAAATTTAATAATTTGCTTTTGATTCTTCAAATAGCTCTTAACGAGGTTAAAAACTTCATTTTTATTTTCATTACCAATTAAAATATCAATACCAAGTGGTAATAATTCTTGCTTATATTGTTCTGATGAACAGCCACAAACAACAACAATAGCTTTTTCATTACTTTTTTTAGCTGAACGAATTAACTTTCTTGATTTGGCATCAGCAGCATTCGTTACTGTACAAGTATTAATAATCACTACATCAGGATTATCTTTGATATTAACCAGTTCATCGCCAGTTTCTATAAACTGGTTTTTGATGACTTCTGATTCATAGGTATTTACCTTACAACCTAGAGTTAAAACACATATTTTTATAAATACCACCTCTGGCTTACTAGTTAGCTAAATCTCTTTGTAATTGTTTTAAAGCTTCTAAGAAGGCTTCTTCTTTTTCATAACTCATTAATCTAACCTCAATTTTTGTTTCAGGAACTTTAGTCCCGTTATGTGCTAAGTCAATTTTCTTAACATCTAATTCTGGTTCTTCGAAAACATATTCATCATCATAATTAAGAGATGGTCTTTCCTTAGTCTGAATTAATTCATCATAACTAATAATGGCAGATTTCTCTTGTTCTTCTTCATAACCTGTTAATTCAATTTTTCCCGGCTTATATTCTTCTTCAATTTGTTTAGTAACTTCTAAAAGATTAAGAATATCATCATTATAAGGCTCGCCCATGTTGTCCTCCTGTTCACTACATTTTAATAAATAAATCACATAAATAAAGAGAATTATCACTAAAAACGTGGCTATATAGAAGAATAAATCGCCCAAGTTAAGGGAATAAATAAACCCAAATAAATCTCTAAATATTTCTCTCATAAAACTTTCACCTAAATTTCTTCATATTATATATTTAACCCATTCTTTTGTAAACTACAAAAGAAAGATAACTAACATACTCAATAGATTGTTTAATCCATGAACGATAATAACAATCCATATATTTGGTCTTTTCCAGTACATTGCACCAAGTGCTAAACCCATAGCCACAAAGACAATTGATTGAGTTAAAGCTAAAGCAAGATCAATATCTGTTGGGAAAATATGCATTAAACCAAAAATTAAACCACTAATTAAGATATATAACCATTTATTATTAATAACCTTTTTAAAGCCTAATCTGAAGATTATTTCTTCTAAGAAAGGAGCTAGAACAACAGCTGAGATAAAAACAGCAATAGGAGCAGATATCGCGAAACTCTCTATCAATTCTTGATTTTCACTTTGTAAAAAGTCAAGACCTAAAGCTAAAGAAATAATAACGGTTAAAATAGAAGCTCCAACTTTAATCGCCATAAAGGCGCCAAACAACTTAAAACTGGTCCATAAATTCTCTCTAAGTTTTTCTTTAAATAAGAGCCAATCGGTTTTTAAATCCTTAAAATATAGAAGGATGCAAAATAAAGTAATAATACTTGCTAAAACAACATTCGTAATAGCTAATTGAGTAGAACTAAAATCGCTTGGGTTAATTCCTATTCTTTCAAAGATTTCTGCTGCAATAACCCCTATACCAAAGAAGATTAGAAGGATTACTAACAACTTGATCCCATTTTTAATTTTCTCGTTCATCTTAAGTAATCCTTTCAATTAATAAACTAGCAAACATACTATATAGAACAAAAGTCATCGCACTAAACCAAATGTTGTAGTTATTTTTATGGTAAATATATGATAATGTAGCAAAAATAGTAAATGGTGGTATAACATTAAAGATAATGGCCAAAACCGTTCCACTCATCCCAATTACAGCTATTCCAGCAGCTAATAACCCGGTTAAGAAGATGGCTGTTTTTCTTGAATTAATCAGATCATAGATTCCCAAAACATAAACAATGACTAACATCAATGGCATTAGAATAATTCTTCTGGTAATAAATGATAATAGTACTAAATCAAATTCTTGATTAAAAATATTATAGAAATTAAGTCCTTGATATGTGACTTCCATTGAATCAGCTAGGACAATTGTAATATAGTTAATCACCCATAAGAAAATGGTTAAAGCTGCAAAGAATGCGACTGTCATCAGAATATTAGGGAACAATTTTCGTTTAAAACTTGCTAAGTCTTTTTTTAGATGATGCTGATACATGAGATAGACAATAAAGAACATTAAGGCATATAATCCAAAGGTAAATAGTTCGCTTATCAAAGGCGTAAAACCACTAACATTAAGACCAATATGTGATAAAAAGGCGAAATAATGAGTTTCCGCATACATTAGCATTAATATACATATAATAAGTTTTAATAACCCAATTAAAGTCTCTTTCATACTATACTCCTAATATAATTATAAACTTCTTTGACATTCTTTACAATAAAAAAGCGTAAATTATTAATCAATTTACACCCATTTTGATACACCAATTCCCACAGTTTCTGATTGTTTTATTAAATATATTTTACGATTCTTATAAAAAGCATAGAAAACATCCCTTAATTCGACTTCTTGTTTAATTAAAAATTCTTTTAACCATTGCTCAGTTCGGTTAATTATCTTTAAAGTATCATACTGAATTCTTCCATCAACAACTAAAGGGCTTGGATAACTACTAGCAATCTTTAAACAGTTATATTTAAAAATACTTAATTTACCATTGGTCTCTAAATAAGCATATTCAACATCTTCAATACTCTTAATTTGATTCTGTCTTAACTCTAAAAGTAAATCATCTAAACAATATCTTTGTTTGATCATTTCTTTATAGTTAATAATCCCTTTATTGATAATTAAGCTGGATTTCCCTCCAACAAGTGTCCTGAACTTTCTTGATTTAATGGAAAAGTATGCAATACTAACTTGCAAAATAACTAAAACGATAATTGGGCCGATGGCTAACCACATTGAGTCATTAATATTTTCAATACTTATCGCACATAATTCAGCAATCATTAGCGAAACAATTAAATCCATAATACTTAATTGGCCAATTTCTCTTTTGCCCATAATTCTAAAAGCCACAACAATGAAAAAATAAAAGAAAATAGTTCGGTATATTGATATCATCATAAGTAAAGACTCACCTAGCTTTATTATGGGACAATATCAAAATATTTAATCATAAAAAAAGCAACCAAGGTTGCTAATCTTTTAAATACTAAATTTTCTTAATCTTAATTTGTTTTTTAAAGTAAAGCATACCCCAAATGCTGAACCAAGGAAAACTAAGAAGTAAACAGTCATTTGCCCTAAATCACTGGTATTAACAATCGGCTTTTCATCATCCGTTTCTTCAGTATCTGGATTAGATGAATTATTTTCTTCTTCTACTTCTTCAGTATCACCATTTGACCATTCAGCAAATAAATCCATATCTGTATTAACCATAATTCCATTAGGGAACTCTTCTCCGGTAACATCACCAGTCCAACCGGTAAAATCATAACCGTTTCGTTCAAACTCTGGAATATTAGTAATTATTTCCCCTGGCTGAACATGAAGAGTTATCATGCGCCCTGTTCCATCATTACTATGAAATGTTATTCTTAAAGGTTTTAAGTCATCTTCTCCAGCATGAAAATTAATATCAAAATTATTCACTAAATAATTAAAAGGTCTTAAATTATTATTTGGAGATGCTGAGATACTATTTAAATTAGCAAACCAAGCTTTAATTTCAGGAATTGTCATTTCATTAAAAATCGTTTCATCTTGGTAATCTTCGATCCAGAACGCAGTTGAGGCAGTATTTTCCCAAAAGACAACATCTTGACCAATTACTAAACGATTAAAGTTAGGTGTATGAATTGCCCCACCTGATACGGCACTATTTTCTGTAAAGCTACCACCTTGAATATTAACTGTTGGTGCAGTACCCCAGAAATTAAAGTGGAGAGCTCCACCATGGCGCGTGGCTGTATTATTATCAAATTCACCATCAAGGATATTAAAGGTACTTGTTCCCCAGAAATGAGCAAAAGATATTGCACCACCATCCTGAGCATTATTACGACTTATTTCACCTGAATTAATGGTTAAATTACCACTTGAATGAAAATTAACTCCACCACCTAAGCGGGCAGCTGTATTTTCAACAATTGATCCATTATGCATGATGAATATTTCACTTCTGGCCGTTGGTGGATTAAAAATCCCGTCATTGCCAAAGTTAATTCCCCCACCATTACTATTGGTTGTTTCATTATTGGTAATAATTCCATCATACATTGTTACTCTCAACCCAATGGTTCCATTGATTCCAGCTCCACTACCAGTTGAAGTATTATAAGCAATGGTGCCACCTCTCATTGTGACAGTTCCTGCTCCACTGAAAGCAACTCCGCCACCATTTCCATTAAGTGCATCATTTGCTGTAATTTCTCCTTCATTAAGGATTAAAACAGCAAATTCGCCAAACGAGATACCACCACCAGAATTCGCTTGATTAGCCGAGATGGTTCCGTTATTCATTTCAAGAGTTGTATTATGACCTAATCTGATTCCACCACCATTCGTAGTAGCTGTGTTACTGATAATTCTACCACCATCCATTGTCATACGGCCATTATTTTCAACGATAACCCCACCACCGTTAACAGCACGATTGCCAGTAATAACTCCAGCATCTAAAATTAATTCTCCAGTTCCATTAACTTGGATACCGCCACCATTAACTTCTGAATCATGATTAGTTAATGTAATAACTGTTCCTAAATCACTTTGAGTCATTAATAATGTTCCATTAACTGTAAAATGTCTAAAATTTCCATTAGTTGTTATAGTTACATTATGATCGGTTGGAATTAGCGTAATTGAATCATTAGCAGGAATAATAACTGATGAATATAAATCAAAGTCATTCATAATATAAATCGTGTTAGCACCAGAGCTAACCGCTAATCTTAAACTATTGTCATCAAAAGCCATTTCAAATGATGTACTAACAATACTTTGATTCCCGCTATTTTCTGGGTTTGCCAATGAGTTATCTGAAGTTGTTACAAAGAGCACTAAAGCACTGATTATTAAAGCTATTCCACCTAAAAATTTTCTATTCATTATATATCCCTCACTACTTCTATAATAAAATTATATTAAGATATATAATGGTTGTAAATATATTTGTCTATTTATGTCTATACTTGACTATAATTATACAAAGCAAAAAGATGTTTAATTAACATCTCTTTTAATTTTTGCTTGAGCAGCAGCTAAACGAGCAATCGGAACTCTAAATGGTGAGCAAGATACATAATTCATCCCTGCATTGTAGCAAAACTCAATACTTGATGCTTCACCACCATGTTCACCACAGATGCCGATTTCCATATCTGGTCTTGTTTGACGTCCTCTTTCAATCGCTATTTTAACGAGTTCGCCAACACCTTCTTGATCAATACGTACGAATGGGTCTTGTTCAAAGATATTCTTTTTATAATAATCATTTAAGAATTTACCATCATCTCTTGAGAAGCCATAAGTCATCTGGGTTAAGTCATTAGTCCCAAACGAGAAGAACTCTGCATATTCAGCTAGTTCATTTGCTTTTAAACAAGCTCTTGGAATTTCAATCATTGTCCCAATTTTATATTCTAAAGTTTGACCACTAGTTTGAATTAATTTCTCTGCAGTAGTTTTAACTATATCATAGACATATTTTAATTCTTTTTTATCAGTAATTAAAGGTATCATAATTTCAGGAATTATTTTTTTACCTTCTTTACCGATATTAATTGCCGCTTCAATAACTGCTCTTGTTTGCATAGCTGCTATTTCTGGATAAGTAACTGCTAAGCGACAACCACGATGACCCATCATTGGATTAAATTCGTGTAATTCAGCAATACGTGCATGTAATTTTTCAACCGGAATATTTAATGACTGAGCCAATTCCATAATTTCTTTTTCTTCTTTTGGCAAGAATTCATGTAATGGCGGATCTAAATATCTAATAATAACTGCATGCGGTGACATTACTCGGTAGATACCTTCAAAATCTTCTCTTTGGAAAGGTAAAATGCTTTCTAAAGCAGCTTCTCTTTCTTCTACAGTATCAGCTAAAATCATTTTTCTGAAAGCAAAAATTCGATCAGCTTCAAAAAACATATGCTCTGTACGGCATAAGCCGATTCCTTCAGCGCCAAATTCTAAAGCAGTCATCGCATCTTTTGGCGAATCAGCATTGGCTTTAATTTTCATATCTCTAATATCATCTACCCAAGCCATAAAACTTTCAAAGTTACCACTAATGGTGGCTTCTTGGGTTTCGATTTTACCTTCATAAACATTACCGGTTGTCCCATCTAAACTAATGAAGTCTCCTTCTTTAAAGATTTGACCAGTTTTTGTAGTTAGTGTTTTAGCATCAATATCAATTTTTAATTCACCGCATCCACAAACAGCACAAGTTCCCATACCACGAGCAACTACAGCTGCATGTGATGTCATACCACCACGGATAGTTAAGATTCCTTGGGCAATATTCATTCCTTCAATATCTTCAGGACTAGTTTCAAGGGTCGCTAAAATAATTAAGCTCTCACCTTTTTCGTGAGCTTCTACAGCATCAGTTGCTGTAAAGTATATTTTACCAGTTGCTGCCCCAGGAGAGGCTGCTAAGCCAGTCGCAATTACTTCACCTTTAGCTAAGCCTTCTTTTGAGAAAGTCGGATGTAAAAGAGCGTCTAATTGGTTTGGATTAACGCTTAGAATTGCTTCTTCTTTTGTAAGAACGCCTTCATTAACCAAATCAACAGCTATTTTAATGGCTGCCTCAGCAGTTCTTTTTCCATTACGTGTTTGTAACATGAATAATTTACCATTTTCGATTGTAAATTCCATATCTTGCATGTCACGATATTCTTTTTCTAGTTTCTGAGTAATTCTCACAAATTCTTCATAAACTTCTGGCATTTGTTCTTTTAGTTTACTAATTGGTTCTGGAGTACGCAGTCCGGCTACAACATCTTCGCCTTGTGAATTGATTAAGTACTCACCATATAACTCTTTTTCACCATTTGATGGGTTACGTGAGAATGCAACACCTGTTCCTGAGGTATCACCCATGTTTCCATAAACCATTTCTTGAACATTAACTGCTGTTCCCCAGTCATGAGGAATATTATTTAATCTTCGATAAACATTAGCTCTTTCATTATTCCAACTTCTAAAAACCGCTTGAATTGAATCCATTAGTTGTTCTCTTGGATCAGATGGGAAAGCTTCACCAGCCACTTCTAAGTAAGTTTCTTTATATTTATCAACAATTCCTTTTAAATCTTCTGCTGTCAAATCTGTATCGTTTTCAATTCCTTTATCAACTTTAACTTGATCAAAGTATTTTTCAAATGAATGTTTTGAATATCCTTTTACAACATCTGCAAACATTTGAATGAATCTACGATATGAATCATAAGCAAAACGAGGATTGTTGGTTAATTTCACTAAACCTTCAACTACTTCATCGTTTAAACCAAGGTTTAGAACGGTGTCCATCATTCCTGGCATACTAGCTCTTGAACCACTTCTAATTCCTAATAGTAATGGATTATTGGCATCACCGAATTTTTTACCAGTTAATTCTTCAAGTTTCGCTAATGAATCAAAAATTTGATTTTTAATCTCATCTGTTACACTCATATTATTTTCATAATATGATGCACAGCTTTCAGTAGTAACAATAAATCCCTGAGGAACTGGTAATCCTAGGTTTGTCATTTCTGCTAAGTTAGCGCCTTTGCCACCTAACAAGTTCTTCATGTCTTTTGTACCTTCACTAAATAAATAGACATATTTCGACATTATTTTCTCTCCTTATCTTATAATTAAATATGTATGAAACATATAATTATCTTGAATATTGTTAAATCTCATGGTGATGATATTAATGATATCATCTTCTTGATGCTCTAAATGATTTGGTTCACAAACTCCACTATCTTGATGAACTATATTAATTAGTAACGTTTGGCCTTGAATCATCGTTGCACGATAGCAATAATTAATTTCTAAATCTATTATCTCATGCCTAAAACCGTTTTGATAAGCAAATTCTTCTAAATTACTCACTTCTAGGTTTGTTCCAAAGAAGATATTTGCATGCTCATTAATTTCTTCAATTTTCATTGGTTCTGGATTTGTGACATCTAAATTTATATAAGTATAAATAAATTTAAACTTCGCCGCTTCACTACCTATTAAATTAATATTTCTTAAATTACGGTTTAAATAAGTCGCATTAGCAAAAGCCATAACTAATCTTTCATTATTTAAGATTTCGTTATAATATCTTTTGGCTTCTGGTTCTAATTCATCAAATCCGTAATTGAAGGGTCTGGTTGTTGTGGTAGTGGTTGTCATTCTTTCATCTTCGCTATCTCGAATTGGCATTGATGTTGAAATGAAAGCAATGGTTAAAATTAAGATTATGATTAATAATATAATTACTAAGATTAATCCTAGTTTTTTAGCATTTTCTTTCTCTTCCATTTACCTCACCAATTTTATTTTATCACAGTTAGAGTTATCTTTACGGGATAAAAACACTATGTTTACATTATTTTAATAGGCCATAATCTTTCATGGCTTTTCTTAGTTTTTCTTCTCCTTGATCGGTTATTTCAACTAATGGTAATCTTGGTAACCCACAATCAAATCCCATCATATTGCAAGCTGCTTTAATCGGAATTGGGTTTACTTCAGAAAATAATGCTGAAGTAAGAGCCAGTGTTTCTAATTGTAGTTTAGTTGCTGTTTTCACATCACCATCTAAATAGCTTTGAACCATGATATGAACATCTTTCGGAATAATATTTGATAAAACCGATATAACACCTTGTCCTCCTAAAGATAAAATCGGGACAATTTGATCATCATTCCCTGAGTAAATCATTAAATCATCACCACAAAGAGCTGCTATTTGAGCAATTTGTGAAATATCACCACCCGCTTCCTTAATCGCCACAATATTTTCTATTTTTGATAAAGTAAAACAAGTTGATGGATTGATATTTAAACCAGTTCTTCCCGGAACATTATATAATACTACTGGTAAGGAAGTAGTTTTAGCAATTGTCTCAAAGTGTTTAATCAGTCCTTCTTGAGTAGTCTTATTATAATAAGGAGTGACTAACATAATCGCATCTGCTCCTACTTCATCAGCATATTTAGTTAACTCAATTGAAGTAGTTGTGCAATTTCCACCAGTTCCAGCAATAATCGGTATTCTTCCAGCTGCTATTTCAACAGCAAATTTAATGGTTTCTTTCTTTTCTTCATTACTCATTGTAGCTGATTCTCCTGTTGTTCCACAAACAATGATACTATCAGCTCCTTCTTTAATTTGAAATTCAATTAATTTTCTGAATTCCTCAAAGTTTACCCCAGTTTCATTAAAGGGTGTAATAATTGCTGTTCCACATCCTTTAAATATTATTTTTTTCATCAATATATCCTCTTTCTTTTATTATATTTTATTTCTTTGCTCTTGGATGAGCTCCTAAATATACTCTTCTAATTTCTTCGTTAGTTAGATGGGTATAAATACTTGTTGTGTTAATACTAGCATGACCTAATAACTCTTGGACAGATTTAATGTTACAACCATTATTTAGCAACATTGTTGCAAAAGTATGCCTAAAGGTATGGGGTGATACTTTTGAAGTAATCTGAGCTTTCTTAAGAATGTTTTCGATAATTAAACGAACCCCTCGATCGGTTAATTTATTACCTAGATGGTTAATTAATAAATACTCATTATTTTTTTCCTTTAAGAGTTCCTGCCGGGCAAATTCTAAATACTTCTGGAGTTTTTCTTCAGCTAATTTTCCATAAAAAACAATACGTTCTTTTTTTCCTTTACCAAAGACTTTTATTTCTCGTTCTTGGATATTAATATCTTGCATTTTAATATTAACTAGTTCACTAACTCTAAGGCCAGTTGCAAGTAATAATTCTAAAATTAAAAGATTCCTGGTATTTAAGTTGGTATTATCATCAAGTGTCTCTAGCATTTGGATAAATTCTTCATATTTAAAATAATTAGGGAGTTTTTTCTCTGTTTTAACACTACTTACTAGACTAAAGGGATTATTGTCAGTTTTTTTGACACTAATTAAGAAGTTATAAAAAGATCTTATGGTACTAAGATTACGGTTAATACTATTAGCTTTATAGTTGCTTTTTTTTAAATAGATAATATATTCACTGATATCAGCATATTTGACTTTTAAGTAATGTTTTTTTGAAGCATCTAAAAATGCAACATATTTATCTAGGTCGATTTCATAATTAACTTCTGTATGGTCAGAATACTTCTTTTCCAAAGACAGATAATCTAAGAATTCATATATTATATCTCTCATAATTATATTATAACAAAAAAAGTAGCTAAAATTAACTACTTATAAATCTAAAGTTTCGACAGGTTCTGCTGGCGGTGGCGCATTTACAACTGCTGCATTAGGAACTGCAGCTGGCGCTGGGACATCACCAGCGATACTACCTAAAGCTTTAGGCGTACTAATATCTTTTTTCTTTAATTTAGATTTTCTAATCATAATTACAACTAAGGCAAAAATAATAAATAATAATAGAGCAATATAAACAATATATTCCTTAATATAATAAATAATTGTATCAAAAATACTACTAGATTCAATCTCAATGATATAAGTCATTTCGGTTCCATCTTCAGCTGTGACAATAATACGAATAATGCTTCCATTAGATAAATCATTGTTACCTTCAATGCGATATTCAGCATTTTCATCATTTAATTCAATACCGAAGTTTAAGCGATTAATGTTAGAAGCAATCTCTAAAATATACCTTAATGTCTCTGATGAGAAATCAATGGTATGCCCAGCAATTGTTAAAGATCTTATCGTTGCATCACTCGATGCTAAAGGAACACCTTCGGCTAAACGAGTAACAATTAATCGGTAAAGCGTCTCGTTACCATCTTCATCTTCTAAGAAAATCGTAATAACATTTTCACCAACTTGTAAATTATCAGCAACTTCTTGATCAATAACTGGGATAACCGCATTATCTTCAGCTTCTGCACTAATATTTAAGCTTTCAACTTCATATAATACTCGCAAATTATATTCAAATCGAAAACGACTAAAATCAATCGGATGATTTTCAATAGTTAGAGATCTTAAATAAACATTTGGGGTACCAGGATTCGGTGGTGGTATTGGTGGTCTTTCAGTAGTTGGCTGAGTTGTGGTCGTCGTTGTTAATGTCGTAGCTTGGGTTGTAGTTGTCGTTGCTGTTGTGGTAGTTCCAGCTCCACCTGCTGTTGTTGTAGTCCTCGTGGTCGTCGTTGGCCTAGTTGTTGTTCTAGTAGTCGTAGTGGTAGTAGTTGGACGATTTACATTTACTGTTGCTGAAAGGGTCGTTTGTGGGCTTGGTGGAACAGTTGTAATACCAGAAATACTCACAGTGAATTGATTAGCAGTAATATTATTAGATGCAGTAAATCTAATTTCTAAAACTTGGGTTCCGCCTGTGCGATGAGTTAAAACCATATTTTGTGATTGAGTTGGATTATTTGTAAAACCACCTTGAGCAACAATTGTTCTTGGTACTTGGTTAATATTAGCTAAATTACCATTAAAGCCTGTTAATTCTTGGCTTGAAGTAACTCGGCAAGTAATTGAAGCTCCTGGGGCAATACTAGAAGGACAATTCAAACTAACATTAGCATTAGCGCTAACCGGAAAAAGAATTAAAATTAAGAATACTAAATACTTTAAATTCTTCATTAGAATGTCCTCCCTATTCTAATAATTAGTTTACCACAAAGGGTTAAAAAAAACAATTCTAAATATAGAATTGTTCTCCTTCATTAATCATTTTAGTATTTTTTATTGCTTCTAATTCTGAATATAAATGTTCAGGATATCCAACTGGAACAAAATTAACTTTATATTCATCAGATATTTTTTTAAATTCATCGATTGTTAATGATTCTTCGTTTTTATTATCACCAACATTTATAACACAATTTTTAACATCTTTTAACATAAAAGAAAGTCCTGGGCAGATTTTTGCTCCGAAACTAAATCCTATTGAAGATTTTTCATTATTAATAATTAAACCATAAGCTTTTCTTAAATCAGCATGTCTAACATCGATAAAGGTAAAGTATAAATCAGCAGTAACATTAGCATTCTGTACACTACTACCGCTAATAAAAGTTACTTTTAGATCATCAAGATAATATTCCCCAAAGGCCATAAAAATTAGTTTAGTTACTTTTCTTTTTAAATTCTTTGGACCCATGATAACTAATGGTTTTTCTCTTTTACGTTTATGTTCGTGAGCAATAATCATTGGTAAATCAAAATATTCATCACCGTGTAAGTGAGGAATCACAATAACATTGATATCATCTAAGTTAACATGCATTCTTTGTAATTCTTTTAAAACTCCATTTGGAGCACCTAATAAAATATTATCAATTAGAAAAGATGGATAGAAGGCTTTACTCATTAAGTCTCCATGACCGATTACTTTAATCTTCATATAAGCTTCTCCTTTTTTGTTTAATTATACTTTTTCAATTTATTAAAAGCAATTAAAAAGTGCTTTTTTAGCACCCTTTAATTTTCGCTAGATAATTCCCATTCACAAGTTCTTTTTATTTCACGGTTCGCAGCATCAATCAAATCTTCACTGTAGTTATTATCAATGTAATCTAATAAATTTCTTAAGGCTAAACATACATTATTAAGTTCGGTTGGGCATTCTTCATTTAGTTCTTCGGCTCTTTCTCTAAATTCATCACTTTCAATTCTTGAGTCAGAGTATTGATTTGATAAAACAATGACACGTTCGCAAAAACCATCACCTGTCAAATCATCATTATTACTACAACCAGTAATAAATAAACCGAGTAATGCACATAATACAAGTTTTTTCATTACTTCCCTATCCTTTCAACTATTTTAATTATACTCTTTCAGATAAAGAAAAGCAATCTTTAGCGTTTGATGATGCTTTGGATAACTTCTAATTTATCAAAAAATATCGACTTTTCTTCACCACTAAGCATATCTTTGATTTTAAATGAGTTCTGGGTTAGTTCATTCTCACCAAGAACAATTACGTAAGGAATTTTTTCACGATTTGCATATTCAAAACACTTTTTTAGCTTTTGACTTTGCATTTCAACTTCAACATTAAAAGATATCTCACGTAAATCATCAGCTAATTTTAAGGATTCTTTATTGGTTCCCATTGGAATAATATAGATATCAACTAAACTCTTAGTTTGAGATTCTTCACGGTTTTTAATAATTTCATAAATAACACTTAAACCAAATGAAATACCAACCGCAGGATATGCTTTACCATCATTAATCCATTCAGTTATCATCTTATCATATCTGCCACCACCGCCAATACTTGATTTAATTTGCGAGTTTATTGCATAGGCTTCAAAAACATTTCCAGTATAATATTCTTGTCCTCTGACTAAAGAAGGAACAAATTTTGTTTGATTTGTTAATCCTAGATAATCAATTAATTCTTTTAATTTTTTAATTTCAGCTAATCCTGAATTAATGTTAATAATATCTGTATTCTTAAAGCTTGCTTCTAACTGCAAGAAATTCATTTTAAAATATTTTAGTAATAATTCTTGATTTTTAGCATCAACATCTAAACTAAATAGTTCTGCTCTTAATTCTTCTTCGTTGATTTTTTTAATTTTATCAACTATTTTAATAATTGATGATATTTTATTTGGTTCAACACCTAAACTCTCAATAATTCCTTGCATTAGTTTTCGATTATTATACTGAACTTCTACTGGAATATTTAATTCTTTACAACCTTTAATAAAGAGTGATATAAGTTCAGCTTCTATTTCTTGATTATCTAGCCCAACAACATCAACATCACATTGGACAAATTGTCTATCTCTTCCAACTTTGACAGGACCATCTCTAAAAGCATCACCAATTTCATATCTTTTAAATGGTAGCCTTAAGTTTTTTTCTAAGGCAATAAATTTAGCAAAAGGGACTGTTAAATCGTATCTTAAACCAAGTTTTCGGTTACCACGATCAGTAACCTTATATACTTCTTTAACAATTTCGTCCTCTTCCTCATATTTGGCAGTTAATAAATCAAAATAGCATATTAATGGGGTTTCAATTGGTGAATATCCATATTTTTTGAATAGTTTTTTCAAGCTATCTTTGATCTTTTCGCGAATGATTTGTTCATCCTTTGCATAGTCATAAGTTCCTTTAACATTTTCGATCTGCATTTTATCCCTCCTCATTGTATTTTTTAATAATCTTAATGTATAATTCTTCGGTTTTTACTAAAGACTCTATAGTAATATATTCATTTTTTTGGTGAGCAGTTATCGGTCCTGGACCAAGAATAATTGTTTCACTATCAATAAAGGATCCTTCGGTTATATAATTAGCTGTTTTTGTATTAATTCCTAAAAACGACCAATTTTGATGAGCTATTTTTGGTTCTAAACTATTTTTAATAACTAAATTCGCATCATAGCTATTTAACATTTCTTTAATATCATTAGTTATTTTTGATAGATGCTCGGCGTTAATAACTCTAAAGTCAATAGTTAATTGACATTGCTGAGGCACTGAGTTGATTGCCTCACCACCTTTAATTAGTCCAATATTCATTGATGTATAAGGAATCTCAAAAGTATTACAGGTATCTTTTTTTATATTTTCATAATAATCTGTTAGTTGTTCAATAAACCTTATTGCCATATAAATTGCATTGATTCCTTGTTCAGGCGTTGAAGCGTGAGCTGATTTTCCTTTGAAAATAATTTTTAATTCTAATAATCCTTTAGTTCCATATACTAAAATATTATCTGTTGGTTCACCAATAATTATTATCTTAGGAAGTGGTAGTTTGCTAATCTTTCTAATACCTTTGAAATTTATTTCTTCATCATTAGTAAAATATAGAGCAAGCTTATTTTTTGATAAATCAATTTTTTGTAGAGCACTTAAAATAGCTGCAATACCACCTTTCATGTCACAGACTCCTAAACCAAAGAGTTTATCCTCTTGCTTTTTAAGTTCAAAAGGATTACCATCCCATGAAACATAGTTAACTGTATCAGTATGACCAATGAAGCCAATATTTGGTTGATTGTCGTTCTGAGCGATTAAACATTTACCAATTCTTTTAGTTTGAAAACCTAGAGTTTTCAAATATGCTTCTAAGTAATCATTAATTAGCTGATTTTCTTTATCTTTAATAGTATTAAAAGATACTAATTTTTCTAAGATATCTAACATTAATAACGCTCCTATCTTAGCTTTCGATATAAATATTGTCTAGTATCAACTTCGGCAATATCATCTTTAATTCTTGGAAACGATACATCTTCAGTGATTATTTGATTATTTTCATCAGTTAATATTTCAAAACCTTTTTTAATTCCTATATTAGCAAGCATTGATCCTTGATAATTAGTTCTAAAGTATAGTGAATCAAATTTATTTTCATAGCCATATTCAATTAAGTAATCAATTAATTCACTACCAACACCTTGTTTTCTTGAGTTCGTCAAAACCGCTACATCAGATAAATAGATAAAATTCCCCCACTTTTCATAAGGTAATGAATCTAGCTTCTTTTTATTAAATTGGATATTCATTAAACCATAATCTTCATAAGCAAACATCTTTCCGGTTAATAGAAACTCTTTAAAAGCTTCTAAAATCATTAAATCTGTCCACTTTTCCCAGAATGGCTCTCCTTCAAAAACCCTAAATATTCTTTCGAAGACTTGATAGTCTTCTTCTCCTAAAATTTTTATTAATCTCATATTTTTCTTCATTATAATCTCCTCTTTCTTTTTTTGTTAAAGGCGCTTATTTCCAAAGAAAAACTATACAGATTCCCCGTATAGTTTAATTGATTAATATACAGGATAACAAGCACCACAAATAGCACTTGTTGCCCTACGAGTTTAATGTCGTACTAACAAGCGCAGATTATAATGATGATGTTGTCCACTAATTAAATTAATTTTTAACATAATCTCTAATCCCTTTCTGTTAAGTGATTATACTATCTTTTTTAGTTTTTGTCAAAATTATGATTTTAGACGCTTTATTTTTGTTAATGATATTACTTCACCTTTAACTGAAAAAAGCATGTTTTTTCTTTTTGATTTGGTTTTATCAATTAAAGCTAAAATTCTTTTTCTTTCATCTTCTTTTAAGGTTTCCTCAGCTAATATTAAATATAAGATTTCTCTAATCGTTTGAGGATTCCACTCTTTATTTAATTCATTAATTAATCTAATATATAATATATCAACAACTTCTACCTTTTGTTCCTCTTTTATTTTAGTTAAAGTAAAATCTTCTAATGTAATATCTTCAATATAAGGTTTATAATCAGGATCTTTTTTTGGTAATCGAAATGCATAATTCTTGTTAGTATCTTCTTTGGCATTAACTAAGTCTGACTGAAAGCTTTTATTATCTGGATTATCTTTCACAAAATTGTCTAATAAATTAAGATATCTATTTTCTTTAGTCGGTTTGTTTTGTAAATGAGCAATAATTCTTAAGAACTTTACTGCTTCAAAATTATTATTATCTTTTTGATAAGCTTCCATCAAAATATTTTCAGCTTCAATAAGTTTCGGATTAGTTCGAGCTGATTTCCAATGTTTGCTACAAGAACTTCGGTGATATTGCTTTATTAATGATTTAGCTAAATCAATTTGATATAGAATATTATCTGGTAAAATGATTAAGAGTTTCCTTAATAGAGTTTCTTTGGCTTTTGGTTCGTCAACAATTTTAGCAATTTTCAGTAATTTATTTAACTTTTGAAAATCATTTGTCTCATCAAATTCAGTTTCATTAAATAGATATTTAATTAACTTTAAATATCTATCCAAGTCTTTATTATAGTTATAAAGGCTTAAAATTAGATGCTGTTTTTGCTTATTATTAAGTGAATATTTTTTTAATATCGAACAAAATTGGTCTTTTGTACTTTGAACAGCTAGTCCTAAATTATCTAATTCTAATAGGTAAGAATCAATATTTAAATCATTTATTAAATTGGTTATAATTTTATTTATAAGAAAGCGTTTGGTTTCTTTAGCTTGAACTATTTCCCACGGTTCAAGATTATAACTTGTTTCTAAATCCATCTTTATCTCCTTTTTTATCGGGTGTTGCTTATTCTAACATGAAAAAAGAGTTAACTAAAGTTAATCTTTTTCATTAATAATCTTTAAAACTTCCTTTTTATCATTGAAAGGAATCTTCTTGTCTTCAATTACAATATATTCTTCATGACCTTTACCAAGAATTAATAAAATATCTTCTGTTTTTAAATGTTCAAGGGCCTGTTTAATAGCTTTTCCTCGATCACTTTCAATTGTGTAATGAGTTTTGTTATTATTTTCTAACATATCTTTGACAATTTCTTCAAAGGCTTCTTCATGTAAATCATCACTTGTAATAAAAACATGATTAGATATATCTAGAGCCATTTGCATCATAACAGGTCTTTTAGTACGGTCTCTACTTCCTGTACAGCCAAAAACAACATAGATATTTTGATGAGCAGTTTCTTTAACTGCTTCAAAGATCTTTTCCATAGCATCTGGAGTATGAGCATAATCAATGATAATTGTATTAGTGAGATATTTAACTACATCCATTCTTCCAGCTGGTGGCTTTAGTTTGGGAATAACCTTTTCAATTGAGTTTTTAGTGTAACCCAATTGATCTAGAATCATTACCACACATAAGTTATTATAAATATTAAATTTACCAATTAATGATGAATTAATATCAAACTCCTTTACTTTGAAAGAACTACCTGCGGTTTTTAATTTAATTTTATTAATTTGATAATCAGTATTGTTATTGATACCGTAAGTTAGATAATTACCAATTTTAAAATGCTCATGATAATCACTATCAACATTGATTAAACCAGTTCCCTTCTTTTTTAGTTGTCTAAATAGCTGAGCTTTTGCCTCTGCATAATTTTCCATTGTTTTATGAAAATCTAAATGATCTTGGGTCAAGTTGGTAAATATTGCATAATCAAATTCAATGCCTCTAAATCTTCCAGAAGCAAGTCCTTGAGAACTTACCTCTAAAGCAACATGACGGTAGCCTTTTTCATATGCTTCAAGAAATAATTCATACAACTCACATAAATCAGGACTAGTATTTGGTAAATCCGACTTTTTTTCTTCTAAAAAGAAACCGATTGTACCAATATATGCACAAGGGGCATTTAAATAACTAAGAGCTTGGTGAATTAAGTAAGCAACGGTTGTTTTACCATTGGTTCCAGTTACACCAATTAAAACCATTTCATCTAAATATGATTTATACATTTCACGTAAGATATTTTCTAAATACACTCTTGTATCTGGAACAATTATAGTTTCAATTTGATAATTGCCTTCTTCAGCAACAATTTTAATGGCACCTAATTTAATTGCACTCTCAATATAATCATGACCATCGCCATTAATCCCTCTTAAGGCAACAAAGGTATCTCCTGGTTTAATCTTTCTAGAATCAGTTTTTATTGTTAGCATTTTGCATTACTCCTGCCTTGAAATATTATTATTTCTTTAGATTTAAAATACCAAAAAATGCTCCTGATAGCAATAAAAAACTCAAACTGTCAAAGTTTAAGTTTTTATTGTTTTTGTTTATCTTGTATATGTGCTAGCTGCGTCATTAGTGACTCTTGGTAAGCCATCAAAAATTCTTTGAATTTCTGCAGTACCGATTATTCTATCCGTATTATTAAATGGTCTAATACGATGAATATCATTAATTGTCTGCTGAATTATTTCACGGTTTGTTTCACCAACTAGTTCTTGTAAACTAGCAATACGCTCTGCTCCATTTCCAAAATCACCTCTGATAGTTCTAGTAACTAGAAGTAATAATTCATCTGAAGATAAATCAGGGAATTCTGGTACTACGGGAATAATTGGTGGTTCTGGAGTATATTCTGGAACATACTCGGGCACGTACTCTGGAACATATTCCGGAACGTATTCGGGAATATATTCAGGAACATACTCTGGAATATATTCTGGTGTTCCACCAAGACCCATTCCCATACCTAAGCCCATACTACCAAGTGACATTAAGATTGCTGCTTTTTTTGAAGCTTGTCTAACAACTGCTTTAGCAGATTTTTCTCTTAATTCTCGAGAAATTCCATGTTCTTCTAAAAGACGATTAACATCTTGTTTTGTTTGACCGGTTGTTACTTTGCTTATAATAGTAGCTTGTTGTTCTTTATATATTCGCAAGTCCATCTCATCACGAGTTTCAAAGTTTTTATTAATTTTTTTAGCAAGATAACCGATTGGTCTAATTTCTCGCACTAAAGTATCCTTAAGCCAGGCTCCAACTTTACCAAAAAAGCCTTTTTTCTGTCCGGTAATTTGATTACCTTCTCTATATATGTAATCACGTCTATTATAGGTACGGTTTTTAGTTAAAGCCCCTTCATTATAAACGTTATCTCCAACTCTTGTATTGGCCCATTTTATTGCAAATGGAATCGTAATTGGCAGAAGCATAATCTTAGCTGGAACCGTAATTAAAGTTGTCACGGTTGTAATTGCCTTACGTAAGAAACTTGTTTTTAAAGTTCCTTTATCTTTTCTAAACATTTTTGTGATTCCAGCAAAGGGATTAACTAGTTCAAAGGCTGCTCTTTTTTTAATATCAGCTGTAAGTTGTCCATCAAGCGTTGTTACATATTCAAAACGAGGATCTTTAGCTAGCTCCTTTGGTCTTTTAGGACCAAGCTCATTTTGATAAGCAATAACCTCGGTTTTAAATTTATTTTTATCAAGATTTAAAAAATTAAATACTGAATCATCAATTGAATTTAAGCTTTGACCATTATTTACTACAGTAAGTAATTCTTCTGCTTGTTTGGCAAATTCATTAGAATAATCGTTAATCCCTTTAAGGGTATATTCATATTCATGAACATTTCCATTTAGAGTGACTCGGTAAACCTTTCCATCTGCTGGTGTATATCCCCCAAGGACTTTATCTTTACCAATACCGAAGATGTTTAATCTTTTACCATAGAAACGCGCTAGTGCTAAAAATTCATTATAACTGCCACTTCCTACGCCACTTCCGTGTATTCCACTACCATGCACTCCACTGCCGTGAACACCACTACCATGGATGCCACTGCCATGAACGCCACTTCCATGGACTCCGCTTGAAGATGTATGACTAGTATGAGAACTGGTTGATGATGTAAATATTCCAGGAAAAGCACTTCTAATTCCCGCTCCAGCTAGAAGTTGCCATCCATTGATGGTCTCTTGCATGCTATATTTTAAGAATTCTGGTTTTTTAATATAATCATCAACGGTTTTTATTATTTCGGCTTCATCCATGCCTGCAAAAAGTTTTAAATCGACGTATCTTTTACCATCAACATCTTGAAAACCAGCTAATAGAAAATCAATCCCTTTATCATCAAAAGCTCTCTGATGTTCTTTAGATAAGTTTTTTGTTGCAATTGACATTAAAGCACTTATTAAATATTTCTTTTCTTCATGTGAAGTATTCCATTTATGAATATCTATTGAGCGCTCCCAAAGAGCAAGTAATCTCAACTTTTTAGCTCGATCTATCGCGGTTTCTTTTCTTACTGGATCATGAGCAAAAATCTTTTCAAATTGTTCAATTGTATAATCAGTTCCTTTTAATACTTCTAGAATTCTTGGGTTTTTCTCATACATATCAAGCGAGGTTGTATTTCCTACGGCTGCTCGGTAATTATAAACTTTTTTTTCAATAACCGCGGCTTTATTGGCTTTTGCTTTTAAAATTGGTGTGAAAGCATGATCTTCCCATTTAATATCAGGAAAACCATCTGTATTATCATATAATTCACGAGCATATAACGACTCCCCAATACCAACTTTTTCAAAAATAATATCATATTTATCGTCATGAATGTCATATGTATTATTGAACATCCCATTTAAAGAGTATCGATCATGGCAGTATTGGGTTGGATTCCAACCATCCATAATGATTGACGTAATTCCATCTTCTTCAGAAAATATTAGTTGCCCAGTAACAATTTGGGCATTTTTAGCCTTTGCTGTTGAATACATGGTTTCTAAAACATCATTACTTGGAAACATATCATCAGCATCTAAATACTTAATATAATCACCAGTTGAATTATCGAATGCTAAATTTCTCGCTGCTCCTGCACCAATATTTTTAGGACTTTCTATGACTTTTATTCGCGAATCAGTTAGAGCTCGATTTTTAACATAATCAGTAACCCTTTTATCATGTGTCCCATCATCTACAAAAACTAACTCAATATCACTAAGTGTTTGATTAGCAAAACTATCTACTGCGTACTTTATATACTCTAAGTCTTTGAGAATTTTACTCTCAGACATTTTTTTAGTATTATAGTAAGGCATTATAACGCTTACTTTTGGCATGTTTATCTCCCCTTTTTCACGCTATTTTACATATTTATTATATAAATCGAAAAATAGCTCCATTGTTCTTGGTAATAACTCTTGTTCAATAATATTTTTATTTTCATCAAATTTAAATGAGTAATCTACATCTTTGTTTTGTTCGAAAAATTCAATTTCTTCTTGTGGAATTTTTGCCAATTCTTCTGAGCTAACATATTTTAAGACTTCAAGTATTTCTACATAGGCCTTTTTATCTAAATCTTGCATTTTCTTCTCCTTTTTTATTATTTCAGTTATAACTAAATTTTTATTTTTTTAGTTTCAACACCAGCGAGGTATTGTGAAATATTTTCTAAATCATCAATAATCTTTCGCATATTCGAAAAGTAGTAGTTAATGAACTGTGGTTGATATTCTCTTTCTAAAAATATATAGTGCAAATATGATAAGAAACCACGAATAATTATATATTTTATTTGTTCTTGAAAATTTTCAGGATAATCACCATTATATAATCCTCTAAAGTATTCTTTGATATATTCTTTTTTCCCTGCTATTAAAAACCAGTTAATAGCTTGTTTTATTTCATAAACACCATATCCAATAGTTGGTTCTTCACAATCAACTAAGAAATAACCATCAGCATTAATTATTACGTTAAGTGGAGTTGCATCGCCATGAATCAAATGAGCATCATTAATATTAAAATAATGCTGTGCTTCTCCTAAATGCTCGAACATTTTTCCAACTTCTATTTGAGTAAAATACCTTGGCATTTCACATTGATAATTGGAACTTTTCATTGTTTCCAGGTATCTTGTATATATTGTTTTTAAATCTTCTTCTATATTAATCGTTTTAAAATCTTCTTTATTATAGTTTGTATACTCTCTTAGTTTAGCAAGTTCTGAACCAATCACATAACCAATTTCTCCTGCATGTTCAATATGTCTATCAATCACATTCTCAGCATTTTCTCCAAGAATCCAATTATAAACCATATAAGTAGCTAATCCATTATCTAAGCTACCATCAAAACGATGTTCTAATGTTTTAATATCACACTCTTTATATATCTCTAAAGTTTTTTTAATATGTTCAATATCAACAGCCCTTTTTGATAATTCTCCTGAACGAGAAGCTCTCGGCTTGAATATCTTAGCAAAATAATCAACATTATTCTTCGTTAGCTTTAAATTAATTGTTCCGCCATATCCTTCCTGAATTAATTCATAATGGTCGAATTTTTCTTTTTCAACTAGTTCAGCAATAAGCTTTTCATCATAATTCATATTTTTAATCTCCTCTTTCTTTATATAAATCTCCAAAAAAAACCTGCATCTTGCAAGTCTTCTATGTAACACAATTATGGTAGCGAGGGAGGGATTCGAACCCCCGACCTATCGGGTATGAACCGAGTGCTCTAGCCAACTGAGCTACCTCGCCATTTCAACAGCAAAGTAATTATAGCAAATATTAGCATTTATTACAATAGTTTGCTGTATTTTTATGAAAAAAGCGTTTTTAATCACGCTCATATTCAGGTAAGGTAATATTATCAATATATATGCTAGGTCCATCGGTAAAGTCAACTCTAACAACTAAGCCAATGATAAAGTTATGTTGATTATATATCGCTATTGTCGTTGTATCACTTATTGTTCTTCCTTCAAATCTTTCATTAAAGTTTTCATTAGCAATAGCTAAGAAAAAATCATCTAATTCATTGCTGTTTTCAAACTTACCTCTCGTAAATCTAAAGGTAAAAGTATTATCCCAATTACTATCCGCTGGTAACAACCTATCAACCTCTAAATCAGCGGCTCTTAAATTACTTAATGAAGCATCGGCATCAACAGTTAAATTAACTCTAATTGTAACTGAGTTTTCAAATTGATCACTAACTACAATTGATAAGGTATGATTACCTAAGCGGCTATTTAAATCACGATAGCTTTCTCTAGCAAACTCAGCAAAGCAAGCTCCGGATAAATCAAAACATGAGGATATAAAATCTTCAGCAGTAAAAGTTTCACCTTCACCAATAATTAAATCAAAAGTCTCAACGGTTGGCGGCGTTGTATCAACAACGATAATCCGACCTCTTAAAGTTCTACCTTGATGGGAAACCCGAAAACTATATTCTCCTACTGAATCTGTGTTTCCTTCTTCATCAACTCGTACATTTGAAGTATCAAGAGTGAATAAACGAATATCAGGTCCGCGCATGAAAACAGCAATATCAGTTGGAACCGGTTCTCCTAATTCAATTGTGACATCAAGAACTCTCGTTAGGGTATCTTCTCTAAAATTAAAAAAAGCAATGCCAGCTATCACTAGCCCAACTAAAATTAAGAGACAATAAATAACAACCTTTTTCGGATTGCTTTCTTCAAAATAAAAATCTTCATCAATTTTCATTTTAAATCCACCTTGCAAAATAGATTGTTCTTGTATAACTTACTTCATAGCGATCAAAACAGCTTAAAACACCTTCAACAACACTACGAATTACATCACCTGTTTGTTTGATTCTAATTTCTTCCATACCTTTTTGCATTTCTTTACGGAAGTAATAATCCTCAATATATTTATTAATAACAAAATCTAATTGGGCTACCATCTTTAAATCATCACGATTATTTTCGTTGACAGAAAAAACAAAGTTTTTATATACCTGAATTAGTCTTTGTGAAATACTATCATCTTCTAGAAAACCAAAATCACTAATTTTATAAAAGTTTGGACAATGGTTTAGGATTATTTTATTTTTCTTCATTCTTCCACCTTCTATCTTAATACCAGTATATCATAATGCAAAAAAAAATACATCTTTTTGATGTATTATTCTTCATTTTCTTTTTTAATTTGAATTACTTCTTTACCTTTATAATTACCACATGCTGTGCAAGCACGATGTGGAGTAATTGGTTCTCCGCAATTTTTACATGATACTACGTTTGGAGCTACCTTTTTTAAATGCGTACGGCGCATTCTTTTTTTAGTTTTACTAGTTCTTCTAAATGGAACTGCCATCTTGAAATTCTCCTTCCTTGAGCTAAATATCTAGCTTTCTAATTCCCAGCCATCGCCCTTAATAGACTTTATTTCTACATCTTTTTTAGTAACTTTTATGGGAACTTCCAGTACAACATTCTCCCATAAAACATCTAATAAAGCAAGATTTATTTGGTTTTTTTCATCTTTTTCATCAATAATTTGTTCTACTTCAGCTATAAAGGGTTCCTGGACTGGTTCTAAGCTAATTGAACAAGGGATTATAAAATGTCCTTTTAAAGTACATTTAAGCTCTAATTCTTCTTCAAAATTAACGGATAATTCACCTTCTACTATAACCGGACTAATATCAATTATATCCATTGTTTGATAGTATTCTTTCGGAATAATTAATTCCCCATTAACTGGTATTTTACGAGTTAAATTAAGCTTTCTTAAATCAATAACCATATTACTGATGCTTCATCATTTGTTGCATTACTTGTTTAACTTGCTTTTGACTTGGTTTTCTACCCATTTGGCTCATCATTACTTCAATCATTTTTTCGTTAATTGGTGGATTTTTTTTAAAATAGCGCAACATTACTGTGCGGGCAATAAAAAATCCTAAGATAGCGCCTATCACAAGGCCAATTACAATCATTAATATATCTTGCCACATAATTATCACTCCTTTGCTTATTATACTATAGTTTCGTAAGGTTTCACAAGTCTTAAATTCCCAATTTGCTTTAGCCAAAAATAATCTTGATATTCAAAATCAATTACAAAAAGATTAGGAATTTTTGTTAGAAAAGTAAAAAAAGTACTGTTTGGAACATTAGTCCTTAAAACAATAAAAGTCTTAGAAATCATTAAACGGCTCTTTTCATCACTATAATAATTATTATAGATATGCACTTTACCATTAAGCATATAACCATCTAATAAACTCATATCTTGATAAAGGTTGGTTCCTAAATCCTCATCTATGGCATCAGTTAATGCTCGGTATTGCCTACCAATATATTCTTGATCATTGCTTTCTAATAATTTCATACCCATCATTGTACTATACAAATTATATGGAATTTTTTCACTTAATTTACTATATTCTGGATTAATCTTAAACATATAAAAAGTTCGCATAAAACACCTCGAACTTATTATATTATTAATTAATTAAGGATATTGTCAATTAACGTCGCCATACGGCAACTAACTCTATATCCGAGTAAATAGGTGTCTCCCAATCAAATCTTTCGCCATCTAAAGACCAATAATGAAATCTACGATTATTTCTAGTTGGGTTATTTGGTGGCTCGGCTGTATCACCATAGAATACTTCAATTTCTTCAATCGGAGTTCCACTTGCGCTGTCAAAGGTTATCGTTAAAACAATGATTTCCCAATAAGCAACTAAATCCATGTCTTGTGTTACTTTTTCACTAGTTAAATCAATTAATTCATTATTTAATTCCCAACCGACGAAAGTAAAGCCTGATCTAACTGGATCTTCAGGTATTTCTAATGTTCGATTACGACGAACAGTTTGCGGAGTTATTTCGGTTTCTCCTGTCGAATGAAAAGTAATTGTATAAGAAGGACTATTAAAAAATAATGAGTAAGCAAATACAATAACTAATGTAATTGTAATAACTGACCAAAGGATTTTATTATCTTGCATTTTGGTTATTCCTTTCTCTAATATCATCATATCAAGCTTAGAAATAGTTGTCAAAAAAAGATTAATGAATATCATTAATCCTTAAAATTGAAGATATAATCAATTATTTTGACTTCATCTCCGCGTTTAGCTCCTGCTTCTTCTAGGGCTTTATCAACACCCATCCCCTTTAGTTTACGACCAAATCTCATAATGCTTTCATCTTCTTCAAATCTAGTCATTAAAAGTAATTCTTCAACTTCTTTACCTTTAATAACCCATATCTCACCTTCTTTATTAATTGTAAAAGGTGTTTCATTTTCGAACTTATATAAAGCATGCGTTTGTTGTGCATCTTCATATAACGGTTTTTCTTCGGTTGCTTTAACCAATTCGTTAAGATACATCAATAGCTCATCAAACCCTTGAACAGCTGCTGCACTAATTGGAAAAACTTTTACATTTGGATATTTCTTTTTGAATTTCACTAAGTTTTCATTACTCTCTGGAATATCCATTTTATTAGCAATCACAATCGCTTCTTTATTAGCTAATTTTTCACTATATTTATCAATTTCAGATAAGATTAGTTCATAATCAGCTATTGGGTCACGGCCTTCAATACCTGACATATCTACAACATGAGCAATAATCTTTGTCCTCATCGCATGTCTTAAAAATTTATGACCAAGACCTAAGCCTTCACTAGCACCTTCAATTAAGCCTGGTAAATCAGCCATCACAAAAGTATCTTCATAAACTCTAACAACCCCTAAATTAGGACTTAAAGTAGTAAAATGGTAAGCCGCTATTTTCGGCGTGGCATTGCTAATAACACTTAGAATTGTACTTTTACCAACACTAGGAAGACCTACTAAGCCAACATCTGCTAACATCTTTAGTTCACATTTAACTATTACTTCTTCGCCAGGAGCTCCTAGTTCACTCATTTTTGGTGCTGGATTTTCTTGTGATTTAAAGGCTTTGTTTCCACGTCCACCGCGACCACCTTTAGCGATTACAGCTGATTGATTTTCATGAATTAAATCAATAATCACTTCGCCAGTTTCCGAATTAGTTACGGTTGTCCCAATTGGAACTTTAACAATAACATCTTCAGCCCCTGCTCCATGACGATCTGAACCCTTACCATTAGTTCCTTTTTCACCTTTAATTGTTTTACCAGCTTTTAGATCAATTAAGGTTCTAAGTGATAAGTCTGTAACAAAGATGATATCTGCACCTTTACCCCCATTTCCACCGTTAGGACCGCCCATTTCAACATATTTTTCACGTCTAAAAGCAGTGCACCCGTCACCACCTTTACCGGCAATTAATTTTACTAAGACTTCATCAACAAACATGTTAACACCTCTTTTTAACTGCTATCATTATAACATATTATTGTAAATAAAAACGAATATTAATTCGTTTTTATTTATTTAATTCAATAATTGTTAAAGCTAGATTACTACCATAAACATACATCTTTTTGACACGTTTATCACGTTTAAAATGATTATTAATCTTTTGTCTTAATATTCCTTCACCTTTACCATGAATAACAACAATCTTTTCTTTACCTAACTTAATGTTATCATTAATAAATTCATCAACTGGAACAACCACCATATCAGCAGTGTAACCATGAACATCTAACGAAGGTAAAATATTTATAAATGGATCATTATACATATCAATCAAAAATATTACCAGTTCCAGTTGGATTTGCCGGGGGTTGTTCTGCTGGAATTTGAGCCTGTGGTACTGGCATTTCTGGAGCTGCAACAGCAGCATCAAAAGCGTTTACTGTAGACATTTCATGAACTGTTGCTGGTAATTCAACTGGTGGTGTTGGTGCTCCTTCAGCAACTTCTGCAAATGCAACTGGTTGAATTGATTCTGCTAGGCCATCAATTACTGGTTGAACTTCTTGGTTAGTAACAGGGGTTTCAGTAATCTCAGTTGGTTTGATTTCCTCATTTGTATCCGATAATTGAACTGGTGGTGGTCCATCTGGTTTAACTTCTTCTGGCTTTTCTTCTTCACCTGGTTTTTGAATATAACCAATTTTTAAAACATCTTCTAAAGCTGGTATACAATCTACTGTTCCCATCTTTGTTAGTGATAATCCAGCAGAAATATTAGCCATTTTAACTGAAGCATCAATTCCATAGCCATTAACAATTCCATAGCAAAAGGCTGCAAAGAAAATATTACCACCATTCGTATCATCAACTTTTCTTTCAATATCAATTGCTGGAATCATTTTAACTTCTCGCTCACTTGAGTATAAGACTCCGTGTTCTCGCATCATGATGACATATTCTGATTTATTTAAGTCTCTAATCTTTTGTAGAAAAGCTACTAATTGTTTAGGCTTACCAATTTGTAGTTCCATTTTAGCTAAGGCTTGAGCAAAACCAACATTAGCAACAACATAAGTAACTTTTTTTGATAAAGCATGGGTATCTTTAGACACTTTATTAGCAAAAAGGATTGATGTTGCTCTTGGAAAATTATTCAGGTTAGCTAAACTTCCTGCCATATCTGTTCCGTCCATAATAAGAAAATCTGGGACAAATTCATATTTATATTTAACTAAGTTTATTTCTGGATTATCTTTAACAATTTGTGTACTACTACCATTTTGATTATTTAATAAAATATAATTCATTGCGGTCGGATGTTCATAGTTAGTTTCTAAATACTTAATATCAACCCCGAGTTCTTCTAAATCAGCTTTAATTTTATTACCATAAATATCACTACCAACAACTCCTGTATAAAAACATGGAGTACGCCATTTACCAAAAAGATTAGCTACATAAAAGCTAGCACCACCACCTGTGTCTAGTTTTTCATTAATCAGTGTTTTTGATCCTTCAACTAAAAAATTAGCTGTCGGTAATATAACATTATAAGTTGGTTTACCAATAATTAATATTTTCATTTTATTAACACCCTTTATCCTATTATTAATTATACAAAAAAAAGATGCTAAAGTCTAGCCTACTTTAACATCCTATTTCAAATAAATAATCATCAGGAACTTGAGGTTCTAGTTGAGGTCTTAATCTAGTTTTAGCACGTTCTAAATGCCTAAAATAATCATTTCGAATAATATTTGCACTCATTCGTTGCATTTGATTAATATGAGCATTAATGGCTGCTAATTCATCCCTTGTATAATTTAGACCTTCGCTATTTGTAACTGTAAAACGCCCTGAGATTGCACTAAAGAACCCAATATGGTCTTGCCAACTACCATCGGCAAAAATTGCTCGCCCAGGTGCATCACTAAATAAATCAATCCCAAAATAGTGTCTTGGATCATGATCAATATCAAACATATTTAGAAGGGTTGGTAGTAAATCAATAAGCGTACTATATTTATAAATTTGCTGAGCTGGAGTTCCTGAGTGGTAAATAACCATCGGTGTGCGGTCGGCTTCTCTACGAACCGTTACGTCGTAGTCTAATACTTCATGAATTTGAGCTGCCGTTAACCCATGTGGCTGATGATCAGAAAATAAAGCAATAACCGTATTTTCTAATTCTCCAGCCTCTTCTAGAGCTTCTAGAAGATAAGCTAAGGAATATTCTAATTCCATTAATTTAGATAAATAATTTCTCACTGGTCGGCTATAATTTGAATTAGCAAAATGATGAGCATTTCTTGCTGAAGTTACTGATTCGACATTATAAACACGATGTGGTGAAACGCCAATAATAAATGACATAAATGGTGTATCTTCAATAAAATGAGGAATCGCTGCTTGTTTTAATTCTAAATCACTTGCCCATTGACCAAAATTACTACTCCAAGAGATACCTAAATCATCTGGTCCACGATAGATTGTTGACCCCCAGTTACGGTGAAGGATTCTTCGATTATAGAAAATATCTCCATGGTTATGATAAGAGCTAGTATTATATCCTGCTTGGTTAAAAACATTATAAATAGATTGAAAGTAACGATTATTTTGAAATTGATTAACAGTACAATTATTATTAATTGAAAATAATGAGGTAACAACGGTCATTTCGTTGTTTCCAGTAGTACACCCATTTCTTGGTGAATAGTTATTTCTAAAGCTGATTCCTTCATTAAACATGCGATAAAAGGTTGGAAAATATTCTGGATGAATGAAAATATCATTAACCGATTCCATTAAAATAACAATCAGATTTTTTCCTTCAAAGATACCCGTCATTTCATTTCTTGGCGGAATTGGTCGATTAATTAGATAACGATGGATATTATTCATAGCACTGTTTCGTTCTTCTCTAATTACTGCATGCCATAAAGCATCATCAATGACTCTCGTCGGGTCTTCAGGGTCAGTTGTTCCTGGACGATAAACAATTTCACCACCATCTGATGAGTCATTTTCTCTGGCTTCAAAACCTAAAATATGACTGATTGAATCAGTAACTAAATAGGTTAAAACGCCAAACTGACTAACAGCTAAATTTGAGTTTTCTGGATATCTAAATAATTCTGTATTTGGTGTTGTTTGTAGTCTATTTTGCATAAAATCCAAAGTTAAAGTAAAGTAATAACTTAGGCTTAAAAAGGTCATAATTAAAAGAATAATGATAAAAGTTAATACTCTGTGCAATTTTGTTTCAATTTTAATTTTCACAAAGTTGGTTTTATTCAATTTACGAATACGCAGTTTTCTCTCTAAATAAGTATAATAAAACATGACTAACACATAAGGAACAAATAAAAGATATGTTCTTGCTCCGGCTGAGCGGATTAAGTCTAACGCGAAATCTAATACTTTAGCTCCTTGTTCTTGCATTCCCCATCCCATAAAAAGGCCTAGATCATTATGCATATTAATTTGTGCCCAAGCATAAATAACAATAAAAGTTGCAAAGATAATTGCTAAAATTGTTCGCATTAGTTTTGGTCCAGTACTAACAATGATTCCAATGATTAACGCAAAAATTAAACTACTAATACCAATTCTGATAGTTGCCCAGTTAAAAAAAGGATTACTCAGATTAAATCTGATAATCATTTCTATAAAAAAGATATAGAAAAAGAAAAGCAATACGTTTTTAATTATTGTAACAAACATCTTTTCTTTCATTGTACTACCACCTTTGATAATTAAACCATTTTTTTAGAAAAAAGTAAATAATCATGATTTAATATTTTGTTAGATTTTGGTATTCTTCCAAGCGCTTATTATATGCTAAAATCAGTTCTTTTTCAAATGGAAGTTGACCTTTTAAGTTAATTAATTTTAATAAATATTTTGTAAAATGAGGGTTTAAAACTAAAATCGGTCCTAAAATATTAGTGCCAAAACAATTATTAATTCTAAATCCTTCAATACCATCTTTCCTAACTTCTTTAACGTTAGTTATAAAAGGGTCTTCATTAATTATTGACTCAGCAAATTGACTTTTATAACCAACAATAATACCTGATATAAAATCACCAAAGACTAAGCTATTATATCTTTTTTCACGGTTTCTTTTTGAAGTAAGATTAACGATATTTAAAGCTTCAATTTTAGTTCCATCTTCATTCTCGATATATTCCCCTAAAATTTCCATCGCATTACCGGCAAAAAGCATAACCGTCCCCTGATCAATTAATTTTTTTAGTCGTTCACGATATGGCATCAATTTCTTAATGATTTTTTCTTGATTATTTTCACTCATTGGTCCTAAGTAAAGAAAATCAATCTCTTTTTGATTAAATTTAGGTTCATTTAAATATGATGTTTCATAAAAGTTTGCATCTTTTAAAGCAAGATGTAAATATTTAACATTTCCTGAATCACCAAATAAATTACTTATTTCCGGGAATAATATTTCTACTTGCATTTTAAAATACTCCTTATATGATTGCTTAATCTTGCTTTAAAAACTTTGGTGTGATCAACTCTTAAAATATCATGAAGTAAGAAGATACTATCAAGATTTTTTAAATTAATTCTTTTAATTATGTCTTCATTATCTTGAGTTAAAATGATTTTTGACGGCTTAATGCCAGCAATTAGTAAACGAGCTTGAACATCTAAACCTCTTGGTCCTTCAATGATAATCTGGGTTACACTCTTATCATCTAAAAATTCAAAATCAACATCATAATACCACGCAACTGTTTCTACTGAATCGCGCATATCCATAATATCATCTAAGAATAAGATTACAGCTTTATTACCTGGTTCATTTCTGACAAAATCAAATGCAGTTGAACAGGCAACCGGATTTTGCCCTTTTGCCATTTGGCTTACAAGACGGATATCACCAACAATTTCTTCATCAAATCTTGAATCAGGTAAACTAACTAAGCTAAGATCTTTTTTAACTTCTTCAATGGTATATCCTAACTCTCTTAAAAGAGCAATAATTGACAGTTGATTATAAATATTAAAAATGCTTTGTTGAATGATATTCATTTCATATCTAGCATTCTTTTCTTCTATTAATAGTGATTGTTTTTTTAATTTGCCTAAATAATCTGGTTCTGGATTAGCAAAATTACAAGGTTTGCATGTAGCACGACCAACATGATTATATTTAACATTAAGATAAGTTAGTTCGCTATCACAACTTGGACAATAAACCAAATCAGAAATAATATTATACGGTTTCTTTTTATCGGTTGATAGTCTATCCAAACCAAAATAAATATTTTCCCTCTCATCACCAAGTGAGCATGCAATTAAATCATCTGAGTTTAATATTAATTTTGTTTGATCAGGCAAGTTTTTTTTGATCCTTGACAAAATATAATCAATATTGCCATTATCACGCATTGAATCTCTTGATAAGTTAGTACAAATTAAATAATTAGGAACAATCCCTTTAAATAGTTCGATTGATTGTTTTTCGTCTATTTCTAAAATAGCAATATCTGCTTTGGCTTTTCCGAATAAATTAGCATCTTTTAAAAAGGCAGCAGCAATTCCTGTTTCAATATTAAAACCATCATTATTTAGAACACGATAGCCTTTATTTTTAAAGATATTTGTTAGTATTGAAGTAATAGTGGTTTTACCATTCGTTCCCGTCACCCCAATAATAATGTCAGGTTTACCAATTTTTTTAATAAAGTCACGATCATATTTTAAAGCCATATATCCTGGATAATATGGAATTCTACGACGTGCTATTTTTAATCCTAATGCAGTAAACTTCCCAATTAGTAGTGCTATATAAAATCTAAACATCTTCACTATCTCCATATATAACTTTATCAAACAATGGTTTTAAGCCATGCATTTTATCATCTAAATGAACTTTTGATTGATATAAGTCATACCCGGGTAATTCATTACCTTCTATCATAACTGGTCCATCTGGTGTTATGGCAATATCCCAACCAACTAAACCAACCTCAGGAATTATCTCACTTGCTTTTTCACACATTTCGATTGTTTCTATATAAAAAGGTATCTCAAAACCAATAAATTTAGTTTTAGTAACTGGGTGTTGATTATACACAATTCCCTCTCGATCTACAGCTGGCTTAGTAATTATTCCTTGATCATTAAAAACTGTGAACATACCACCCTTATGGAAATTATCAACAGCTTCAATACCATTACCAATTCGTATAACTCTTAATAAGACTGTTGTTTTATTATTTTTTCTAGCTGTTACTATTCTTAATGTATTTACTGATGCCTCTGATAACTCATTCATTTTTGCATGCTGAAGAACATATTCTTCAAGTAAAGTTTGATCTTTATTAATTAAATCTTTAAATAATTCATTGGAATTAGTCTTTTTATTAACTTCAATTTTATCAACACCAATTCCTCCGGTTGCTTTAACTCGTTTAGCCATAAAGACTGGATTCTTCTTAATAAATTTTTTAAATTCTTTCTCATTGCCTTCTTTAATAATTAAAAAATCACGATTAATAAAATCTTTAAAGTGGTTATTAAATTTACCTTTATCCCAAAAAGTGTCATAAAAACTGCTATTATTCATCGTTTTAATATAAGAATTATTAATTGTTCTAGTAATGTAAGTTTTTCTTTGTGAATGATTTAAATTTTCAAAATAAAATAAAAAATAATCAGTATATCCAGCACCATATCTAATTGAAGCAATCGCCACATCAAAAAAAATAATGATTTTACTGCGCTTACTTCGACGGCTAATTTTATTAATGGTTTGAAACATTCCTTTATAGTTGGCACCAAATAATCTTTTAATATAATAACTAACTTTTTTCATTTGTACTTCGCCTCATTCTTCTTTTTTTTATTATACCTTAAAAAGGCTGAGGCATGCAATTAAAAACCAGTCTAATTCAAGACTAGTTTTTTAATTAAGGTTAGGATTAGGACACTGAACGATTTGAACTTGACCAGTAGCACGATTATTATAGTTACAATGACATACAGGTGAAGTTGGCGTTGGACATTGACAACCAAATGCTTGTGAACAAACTCTAACTTGTTCCAGTAACTCATCTAATAAAAGCGAATTCCGAATTACATCATTTGGAATCTCAACTGAATCAGCTCGGTTATGATTACTGAATTCAAATGTTAAAATAAAATTAGTAACACCAAAAGGTCGATATATTTCAGTAAAATCATAGGTGGCTTTAATAATAAAACCATTTCGGATTTCTAAAGTAACAAATGATTCAACCTCAATCGGTATTTGTTCTAATATTTCGCCAGCAAACTGAGCCGCTATTTCCATAACGCGAATATTACTAATTGTTAGACGATATTTACCTTCTTCAATTCTTGTAATTTCACCATCACCTTGAATCGCTTCAATATACTCATTTAGATTTACTAACGGAACCGCTGAACGCTCTCTAATCCAACCATCAAAATCTGGGATTCTAAAATAAGTAGTCCTTGCTGCAAAATCAACATATACTTCACTTTTATCAATTACTTCATCAGGAGAATCAACAAACCACCTACCGTCAGTTTCATAATATTTAGTACGATTATCATGGTCAAAAATACCTTCTGAGCTCACGTCAATTAATAAATCTGCATATAATCCAGCATCAATAACCATATTAAAATTCTTAGTAAATTCATAAGTTCGCATATTAGTGACTAAATCTGGTCGATCTGAAGAATTATCTCTAAAAATTAAGAAGAGAGTTAAAGCAACTAAAATTACAACCGTAAGAGTCACTAAAATAAAATAAAATCTTTTTCGCTTTTTAGTAGCTTCAGGAGAGACATTTAACTTTTTGCCACATTTTTGACAAATAGTTGCATCTTCTTTATTAAAAAATGCACATTTTGGACAATTCATAATACCACTTTCTCCTCTATTATAGATTTATTTTAACATAATAATTCATAAATAGAAATTATTTCAAGAAAAAACTGCATAAATGCAGTTTAATTTTATTCTGCTGGGATAGCACTATCAATAACTGTTTGTGGAATTGTTACCGTTCCAGCATTGTTATGATCGCTAAAAGTATAAATTATTCTAATTGATGGTAATCCAGGAGCAAAATTTGTTGCTTCAAATTCTAGTCGGTAAATAAAGCCATTTCTTACATGAACAACATAAAATAATCCATCAGTCATCATACCTGTTGTGTCAATTGTATCATCAACACTTGCAAGCAATTCTCTAACTTGTTCAGCACTCATTCTTAAATGATAAACTTCTTCTGATATTTTAGTGACTGAACCAATATTACTAAATAATTCAATAACATCCGTTAATCCGCCTGCTGGTTCACTAGCTCCATCACTAACACTCCACATCCCCATGAATGAAGTAAAGGTTAGTCCACGACCAAAGTCTTCATAAGACTCAAATGGTAATCTAACACCTATAGCATCTATTTCCATGTTCATATGTTGAATTTGACTAACTAAATCAACGATTCCGCTACCAGTCATTCTCATATTCATCATTTGACCTTCGTCTTCAACTTCAAAAGTAGCTTCCATTGTAAAACGATAATTTTGTAAGTCAGTAATTAAAGTTGGGCTAGCAGTTATATCTCCATCATCGTCCGGATCTGTTTCATCACCATTATCAGTAACTGGTGGTTCATTATTAATTGGGGTATCATTATTATTTAAAAACAAAAATGCCACTACTACTCCTACAATTAGTAAGATTGAAACTAAAACAATAATTAATCCTTTTTTTGATTTTGGTTTTGGTTGCGGTGGTGGAGTTCCCAAATCAGTTAATGGTGCAACTGGTTGAGGCTCATTAATTGGTCCCATCTCTGGCATTGATTCTAATGGCTGGATAGTCTCCATTTGCGGTTCTGGATTAGTTGGTGGTACCATTTCATTTACCACTTGTGGTTCAGTTGCTACCTCTGTTTTTGGTTTTAACTGATTCCCACAGTTCACACAATTTTCTTGTGTATCTTGATTTAAAAATGCACATTTTGGGCAAGTCATTAAAATCAACTCCTCTATTCTAATACATTTTAGCATAGCATAATTAAAATGACTAGCATTTTTCTAACAATTTTCGATTTTATTAAACAAAAACAGGCATTATCTGCACTGTTTTAATGGTTATTTTGTAAGACAAACCTTAAATTATAACCATCTGATAAAGCCGTGATAGTTCCTAATTCTTTGGTTTTTTTAATATTAATATTTCTCGTTTCTAATCGATATAAAACTAAACTGTGAGGATGATTGTGGCGATTATTTTCACCTGCTGAAATAATTGCATATCTTGGACTAGTAGCATCTAACCATTCATCAGTTGATGAAGTATTACTACCATGGTGTCCAGCTAAAATAACATTAACTGGAGTGATGTTGCCAGTTGCAACAGCTGCCCTCTCAGCTTCTCTTTCAGCATCACCAGAAAACATAAATGATACTTCACCATGAGTTACTCTGAGCATAATTGAGTTATTATTGATTCCCCTTAGTCCTTCTAGAGGACCTAAAATATCAATTCTCACATCATCAAAGTAACGGTTTTGACCAACTATAGGATAGATAACACTTACGTTATGCTCTTCAATGGCATCAAGAGTTCTTCCCCAAACTAAAGTTTCTACTAATTCATGTGTTGCCTGAGGATATTTTACTTCTAAGACTTCAAATGCTTCCATAATTGAACGTGCATTACCAATATGATCTTCATGTCCATGGGTTAAGATAATTAAATCAATCGTTTCAATTTCCTTATCACGAAGAGTTCTCAAAACTTGCTCTTCAGCAGTTCTTGAACCAGTATCAATTAATAAGACGAAATTTTCTGTCCTAATTAAAGTGGCATCTCCTTGGCCAACATCAATAAAACTGACACTAACTTCTTCTAGACTAGGGGTCTCTCTAATAACTGGAACCTCAGGTAATATTTCGTGAGATGGTTCTTCAGCATTTCTGAAAAAGTTAATATCTACTTGAGTTGTATAACCATAAATAATAGCAGCAATTAATATCGCAAAAATTAATAATGTAATTTTTGAGCTTATTTTAGATTTTTTTCTTTTCAATTTAACATCATCCTTTATTAAAAAACATAGAGTCTACTCTACATTTTTCTAAATACATTCTTTTTTCGCACTAACGAATAAGTTCCAATGAATATTGTTGATGCTAGACCTAAGATAAAGACATAACTATCAACACTAGTTGGCGGATTTTCAATCTCTGGATCAGTTGGTCCCGAACTTTGTGGACCTTCAGGAATTTCTGGTATCTCAGGAGTATTACCGACATTTAAATAATTGTCGCATCTATTACCTTCACAAATTTCATATCTAACACCTGAAACTCTTAATCCTAAATCAGCTGGTACCGCATTTAGAGTTAGGTTAAAGGTGGCAATTGGACCAGAGGAAGTAATACTATCATAATCACGAATTAAGATATAAGTATTTCCATGCCTAGTCACAGTCCAACCAAATGAAGCATAAGCTGCATTTAGTGTAACTCCAGCATTCGGTAAAAAATCGATTTTAACAACTGCTAATTCAGTCCCAGCTGGTACCGAAGCATTGACAGTACAAGTGACATTAGTTCCTACTTGATAACGAAGCGGAGGACAGCTTAAATCCAAATTAGGTTGGGCATTACCAACAATTGGGAACATGAAAACAAAAATTATTGTAAAGATTATTTTTTTCATACTATCTCTCCTTTTCAATTTTTTATTATGGCATCATGAATTGAATTTCAACTGTTTGTGGTCTAGAACCAAGAAACTCAAATTCACCAGTTTGTTTATTAACTGAGAATTCTAACAATATTTCGTTAGTTAAGGTACTTATTTGATCAATAAGATAGGCCTCATCAGTTTCTTCGCGAATGACTAATTTAACCAAATCTCCTTCATAAGCACTTAATATATTAAGCGCCTCGGTTGGAGTGATGATTCTTTTAGCTATCGACTCCTCTGGTTGGTCTTCATCAGGTAAGTAATTATCGTTATTACCTCTAAAGATTATTAAAGATAAAACAACTAAGATAATTAATCCAAATGTTATTAAACGTTTCTTTTTTTTCATCTTAAACTCCTTTTTACCCGATTAATCGATAAGTTACAATTAAGCGATAATTACTCACATTTCCAGCTTCATCAATGGCAGTAAATTCAGCTCGATAATTATCATCAAAGGTATAAACTACCATATTTGTTATCGGATGGGTTGCAGTTCCTAAGAATTGACCAAAGTTATTAAAGCGATCAACTCTAAGTCGATTAATTCCTGATATTCCACTGGTATATTCAGGAGTAAAATCATGATCTTGTAATAATAAAGATATTGTAAATGTTTCTCCTTGGACAGGGGCTCTTAATGCCCAAACTGTACAGTTAATATTGCCACCAAAAGGTGCAACAAAACCAGTTCGATCACAAATAACATTTTGAATTAATGGATCATTCATGGTTACAACTGGATCAACTCTTGGTGCCCATGGTCGCATATAGTCAATTCTTGCGGTTGCATCAATTGTGCGCCAATTGCCAACCATATCTTCAATATAAACGACGTTAGCATGACTATTGGTCACGAATGAATTATTAAAAGTTGGCCAGACTAGATTATTTCGATTTGCCCATGTTGACCATTCGGTTAATCGAACGCCACTTCCAACATCACTTGAGGTACAGTTTACTGTCGATGTTGTATTACTCCATGGACCATTATCAACACAAGTGCCATTTGGTGGTTCTCCATCAACACGATATTCTTGACAACCAGATGCAGTTAAACCATCACGGTTTGTTGCACTAACACAAACATTAAAGTTTGCTGATGTTCCACTTAGGGTCGCAATATAATTAGTCGAAATTTGAGTGGTTGGAGTACAAGTCCCGCTTGCTGATACACAGTAACGAATTGTCGGATTGTTATCAACTGGATCAGTTACTGTAATTCTTACACCTGCTGGTGATGATAACCAAGTTGTTCCCGGATGAGTTGGCGAGACAATTGTTTGAGTTATTGTCGGCGGCACTGGTACTGGGATAACTGTATAAGTCGGGTTAGCTGTTGGTCTACTACCATCACTATTGATACCAGCATTTAATTGAACATTAACCGTAAAAGTTCCAAGTGTTGCAGTCTGAATTGCTGGTGATGAAGTAAATTCGTTAGCAGCTAAAACTCGCGTTCCGCCACCTCTTAAGACACCTGTCACGGTTAAGGTTGGTAAAGTTGCTCCTTGGTTAACTGGATTAGGACTGATTTGAGCAGTGATTGAAATAATATCATTAACATTATGAATTACTTGATAATTTGCTGAAGCTGTTGGTCTACTGCCATCACTATTGATACCAGCATTTAATTGAACATTAACTGTAAAAGTACCTATTGTTGCAGTCTGAATTGCTGGTGATGAGGTAAATTCATTAGTAGCTAAAACTCGCGTTCCGCCACCTCTTAGGACACCTGTCACAGTTAAGGTTGGTAACGGTGAACCTAAAATGACTGGACTCGGAGCAATTGCTGCTGTAATCGAAATAATGTCATTTTGGCTTGGTCTAACGTTAACAGGTCTAACATGAGTGTTACGATCACCGGTTTCTGGAATTTCATAGGTATAAATAATTTGATAACTTCCAGGAATACCAGTATTAACATTACAACTAATACCGACGATAATTACCGTTATATCATAATTCTGAGCCACCCAAGCGCCATCTACTAGTCGAATATATCTTAGTGACTCACTTCCCCATTCTGCTAAATGAGCAGCTGATTCAATATCACAAACAAACACACTTTGATATTCTAATTCTAATGGTTGCGATTCTAAAGTTTCATTAATTGGTGGCGGAGTTGGAAAATTAAAGTTTAAATTTTGAGTGAAATCTAAAGTAGCAAAGACTCGGTCTTCTTGATTAAAAGTTGTATTATTAAACGGATTAACTAGATTGCCACCAATTAAACCAGCGGCTGTTAATTCAGGCATCCTAAATACTACAGGGGTTCCAGATTGGTTGTGAAGCATATTTAATAAATCTGTACTTGTTGGTTGAGCATATGATGGATTTAAAACGACGCTAGCCACTGCTATAAAAAGTAATAAAACCCAAATTTTAAAGACATTTGTTAATCTTTTCATTAGCTTCATTTTTAAACTCCTCTATTCTTTTTAATAAAAGAAACATCCTATTAACTATTATGGCTCTCTACTATATATTTATTATAATATTGAACCGGTTTATTGACAAGATATACTGACAATTATAATGTAAATAAGAGTCAATTAAATGCCATATAAAAAGATATCAAAAAAGGATATCTTTTTATAACAATCTTTTTCTTAGAGATTCATTATCTTCTGGTGAGATATATGATAAAGGAACATCATAAATACTAATTGCTCCTCTTTTACCTTCTCGGTATAATTTAACAACTGCTCGGGCATATGCGGTAATGACACTCGCTGTAAATTCTGGGTTACTTGCTAATTCTAAATTAAACTTCATTAATTGTTTTGAGCCACTACCAGTTATTCCTTTAGTTAAAACCGTTCCTCCGTGAGGCATTCCACTGTGTTTTTCTTTTAATTCAGTTAATGTAACAAAATTAACAATCGTATCATAGTCGGCAAAATAATCAGGCATTGTTTTAATAGCGTTTTCAATTTCTTCTTTTTTTGCTTCTGCTTCAATTGCTACATAGCATTCACGCAAATGTTTTTCTCTCGTTGTTAGATCTATTTCCCCATCTTCCATCGCTTCAATAGCTTCGGCTCTTGGAATTGTATACTGAACTGCTCCAATAACCCCTTCAATTCTTCTAATTGCATCTGAATGGCCTTGTGAAACACCTGGTCCCCAAAAAGATTCAGTATGACTTTCTGGTAAGAGCGTTTCAAACAATAACCTCATCATTGAAAATAAACCTGGATCCCAACCAACTGAAATTAAACCTAGAGTTTCAGTTGCATTTTTATTTACTTCGGCAAAATATTCCGGAATCTTTGCATGAGTATCATAACTATCTACTGTATTAAAATGACGTACTAACTCAGGTGTTTGAATTGGTAAATCAGTTGCCGAGCCACCACAGAGAATTAAAACATCTATTTTATTTTGCCAATCTAAAATGTCTTTGATGTTAACTACCAAACTCTTTGTTTCAATTTCTTTGATATCCCTTCTGGTAAAAATAGCTTTTAATTCCATATCCGGATTTTGCTTTATTGCCTTTTCAACACCTTTACCTAAGTTTCCATAACCAACAATACCTACGTTAATTTTTTTCATTTTTTCTTTCTCCTTTATTTTAAAAATATGTTTCAGAGCTTTGTTTTATTTTAAACTAAATCCACTTTTTAGTTCTTCTGTAGTAATTTGATAATTTCTTGCTTCTTGAAGAATGATTGATTGAATCTGACTAAGTAAACCAGCCTCTTTCATTTCTTCAGTTGGTGAGTAAATCTTTTCTTTAGCCTCATTAGATATAATAATTCCTTCTGCATCTAATAGTTCAAAAAATAATTCTAAATCTCTAGTTATTTCAAAAAATATTTCAAACCAAACGTCTTTTTGATTCATTCGTTTGATTAGATAATCTAAATTAATTGGATAATCATTTAACTTTCCACTTTGAGCCATTTTACAACATTGGATAATTTTTCTCATTCCATCGCGTCGATTTTCTTCTAAGGCATCTAATGTAGATATTTGTTCAAACAATTTTAAATTAATACTTGAAATGATGTTGTTGATAACTAAAGGAAAGTAAGTCTCTCTCGTCTGATAATCAAGTTTAACTATTTGGTTAATTTGATCAAGAGTTTTTTCATTAATTAACAAATTCATATCATTTAGTTTTTTGATAAACGTCTCATAAGGCTCATGACCAATTCTTAATTTATATTCATCATTAGCATAAATAGTTGATGATATACAGCTCATAAATGAAGAATCTTTTATTAGAGCGTTTACTATTAAATTAATATCTTCAATCATTGTTACTAAATTATTTTCTTTAATTAATTTGATTATTTCAGTTACATAATTAATATTTATATTAATTTTCTCAATACTATAGTCAGTTGTATGAGCATGAGCGTTGTACGTTAGTCCTTCTTCATCCATTATTCTCCGATACTTAGCTTCACTATCGCGATTAATAAAAGACCAAAAATCAGTTTTTTCATAACAGTAACCTAATTTCGATAACAAAGCATCTGCATAACCTAAAGATTTATCACCTTCGTAACCTACAACATTAACACAAGGATTCTTTTGTTTGACTAGCTCAATTTCGCTTTCTGGACACAATATCCATGCATTATTTGTTAATTTCACATTCCCTTCAACATACGTATCTGAAGGCGCTGCTTCACGAATAGTTGTTTTAGGAATATCAGCCATCGGAATTAAAATGGTATATTTGGTATGATTCCAAAAATCTCCACCACCAGTATTAGGTGATACTTCACTATTAACAGCAAAATGAATCGTATTTCGAGGAATTAAATAATCAAATTTGAATTCAGTTCCTTCAATAATTAAACTACCTTCTTTAGTTCCCCCTGCTTCCATTGTCGTTTTAATCATCGATGCCTCAGGCATAAAATTAGTTTTATGAACTAAAATAAAATCATTTATACTAGTGAAACTTCCCGGGTTATCAGTAATTATATTGTCCGTTTCAGTTAGTACTGCTGGGATTGATTTAAACTCTTGGTTCATTTTCATCACTCCGATTATAATAATTATATATTAATTAAAAAGTTAGTTCAATAAAAAGCCTTTTTGAGTAGTAAAGTAAAAAGAGATTAATTTTTAATCTCTTTTTATCTTAACTCTTTAAATTCCTTTTATTAACCAGATTAGTTAAAATAAAGAATAATAAACCAAAACCAAGAATAATTAACATATTTACTAGAATTGGCATCATGTTAGTCATGTTAAAATTAACTAAGTTGGTAATTTCATTATTATTTCTAATAAACCAATATGATGGAAAGAACCTAGCAATATTTAAAACAAAGTCACCAAGTAAAATTTGTGGAACAAAGGCACCACTAATAAAACTGGTTCCCAGCGCTAAAACATCAATGACTCCTCTTTGAGCTGTTCGATTCTTAATCAGATTACCAATAAAGAAAGCCAATGATAGAACCGTAATACAAAAGATAAAACTATTAGCCATCATTAATAAACCATTATTAGAAAACATCACTTTACCATATAAAAGAATACTAATTATTACATATAATAACCAAACCAATAACATAATACAGATGTTCCCCAAAAATAATTGACTGGTTTGTTTTTTATAAGAAACCGGGCTAACTAAATTTCTTCTTTTCATATTTTGATTATTAAAAATCAACATAATTGTTCCAACAATAAAAAGGATTGTTGCTAATATTGTATAGTTACTAAAGTTATAAAAAGCATTAACAAAAAGAAGTTCTTCTGTATTTTCTTCAATTAATCTTACTTCACTAAAAAAGGCTAAATCAGTTAAGATAATATTACTGATTTGTTCTTTGTCCATTCCAATAGTTCGGTAAACATTTGCCACATTCCAAAAGCGATTATATAACATCTGAGCATTCATACTAGCTACCGAATCAGGAATTCTTCTAGTTTCAATATTAATTGCTTCACCTAGCATAAATCTTTCTGAAAATGCTTCAGGAATAATCATGACAAAGTCAACTTGTCTGCTGAATAAATAATCAGCAATAACTTCTTCACCTTCGATTTCAACAATTTCAGAAGTTTCTTTAATATAATTGATAAAAGCGTTAGTTAAAATACTATCTGGATCATTGTTTATAATAGCAACTCTAGTGGTTAAAGCTTCAAAATCATTAACTGTTTCACTAGTCATTAAAACCGCCATAAATGTGAAGATTGATAAATAAATTAAAATTACAGGAATAAAGCTTTTAATGATTTTAAAATAATTTTTAAATACTATCATATTTTTTCCTCCTGATAAAGAAATAACTTATCACAATCATTACTAAAGTAATTAATCCTAAGTAAATTAAATTAGTAAAATATCTATCTAATGTATCAAAATAATATAATGAGTATAGAGCATCGGTAATTAATGCTACTGGGTTAATTCGATTAATAAATGGAACATAAGACTCAACAATATAGCGCATATTCCAAATCATCATCCCGGCTAAAAAAGAACAACTCATTGTAATTGCAATTAGAATTGCACTTTTAGTCCCTTCACTTTTTCGATTGCTTACCCCAATTAAAGTTCCAAAGGCCAAACCAGCACAGATACCAATAACCCCTAATAACATCACCCAACTTGTTTGATTTCCAAAATCAATTCCTAAAATAAAAATGATATAAGCTAAAACCAATAATAACTGAGTATAAGCTAATACAAAATCTGCTAGTAATGATGCAAAGAGACTTCTTAATTTATGAACCCCTGACATTGTTACTCGAGCTGCTTTTTTGCTTAAATTAGCTTGTGTCTCGTTAACGGTATCACCACCAAAGAACCCTGCATATAAACAAAGCATTCCAATTAAAGTATAAAAATAAATCACTGTGAAATCCACATTCTCATTGCTAACATCTCTAAAAAAGTTTTCACCCGCATTAATTTGATTAATCAATTCAATATTTAATGCTTGTGGATTAAAATCAATAATATTCCCGATAATTGAAGCTGTTTGATGATAGCTATCAACCACGTTTCGCATAATTGTGCCTGCTATTCTACCACCACTAATGATAATTTCAATGGTCTCATTAACAACATAATAACCAGCGATTTCATTATTTATTAACATTTCTTTAGCATCAGTTTCTTGATCAACATAAATAATATTAAATAATCTTGTATCATCTGCTTCATTAGAAATACTCTCTAACATTAAAACAAAGATTTCGTGTCTAAAAAAAGCATCATCTGCTACTACCGCTATATCAATGGCGTTAAAGTTCTCAGCCTCACCTAAATTGGAAAAAGCTAGGTTAAAGAAAGTTGCTAATAAAATTGGAAATAAAAACGTCCAAAAAATTAATTCTTTTCTTCTTGATAAGACTTTTAAGCGAGTTAAGAATAAATGACTAAACATCGCGTAGTTCCTTTCCCGTCAATTCCAAAAAGACATCATTTAAACTTGGTAATTCAGAAAAAATCTTATTATAAATAATTTTTTGTTCTTTTAAGTAATCAATTAAATCACTTAAATTATGTTTGCCTTTTTTATATGTTAAATGAATCGTTTTTTCATCAATGTGAACATCATTAATATTTTTTAATTTTTTTAGTTTGTGAACCAAATCATCATTTCTTTCTTCTAATTCAATAGTTATTTTTTCACCAATGGTCACTAAATCTTTTAACTCTTCTTTTGGACCACTAGCAATAATCTTCCCTTTATCAATAATAATGATTCGATTACAAAGTTCTTCAACTTCTTCCATATAATGGGTGGTATAAACAATTGTGGCTCCAGCTGCATTTAATTTTCTAATCCCTTCTAAAATGTTGTTACGACTTTGGGGATCAACTGCTACAGTTGGTTCATCTAAAAAGATTAATGATGGTTTGTGAGCAATTCCGCAGGCAATATTTAATCTTCTAAGTAAACCACCTGATAATTTTTTGGGTAAAAACTTGGTAAATTCACCTAAACTAACTAATTCGATTGCTTCTTCAACATACTGCTTTCTCAATTTTTTATCTTCAATATAAAGCCCACAAAAATAATTAATATTTTCATAAACGGTTAACTCTTCAAAAACTGCAACATCTTGAAAAACAACTCCGATTTTTGATTTTACATCATAAGCATCTGGGCTCATTTCTTGATCAAAAATTTTAATACTACCCTTTTGAAATTTTAAAAGTGATAATAAACAATTAATGGTTGTTGATTTACCACTTCCGTTCGGTCCTAATAAACCAATAATCTCACCTTCATAAACGTCGAAAGACATTTTATTAACTGCCTTAAAATCACCATAATATTTTTCTAAGCCATTTACTTCAATTATTTTTTTCATAATCTTCTCCTTGTTCTTTTTAAAATATACCATAAAACCAAAGAATTTATAAGAAACTTGCATTTGCAACTTACTTTTTCCTCGCTAAATTTAGTTGCGTTAAATTTAAAAGCATTGTTTTAAGTCAATAAATATTAAACATCATTAAATTTTTTCAATAAAAAAGATATGATTTAACATATCTTTCTATATTCAAATGGCGTCTCCGGAACGATTCGAACGTTCGACCGCACGCTTAGAAGGCGTGTGCTCTATCCAGCTGAGCTACGGAGACATATTGCTGAACATATGAATTATACTAAATATTTAAGGTTTGTTCAATACTTTTAAGTTAATTTTACCTAAATAGCATTCTAAAAAAATCTAAGGCTCCTGTTAAACCTTCAGTTAGAACTGAATTAATCCCTCTAGATATATTATATCCAGTTCTTGAGTACTGGTTACGAAAATCATTTACGTTACCCTCAAGATAGTTTCTAAGATCAATGGGTAAACCCTCTTGAATATCTCTTTCAAATTGATAAAGGGCATCTGCCGTTAGCCTGGTATCTCTTCTAACATGTGATTCGTAATAACCACTTATCGCGGCAATATATGCGAAGGAAAAGAAAACTAATAAAGCATACATTAAAATTTTAAATCGTTTATTCATTTTTTTATTTTTTGATTCCATTTTTATTCTCCAATTATTCTAGCGAAAGCAGCAGCAAAAACATTAATACTATTATGAACTTCATCTATGGTATTTCTTGGATCTCCAACTTCCAATAAGATAACTCCCGGACTAATATCTTGGTTAAAACGACTCGTTCGATTATAAAATGGCCTTCTCATCAAATCATGATAGTTTTGTTCAATATCTTGGTGAATTCTCAGCATTAAAGATTCATTCATTTGATAATTGGGATTTCCTTGACCGATTACAAACATCATTCTGGCATATCTAACACCATCAATGGTGGTTGTTCCAGCAACTGCATCTCGGTGAACATCAATAAAATATCTAATTGTTGGGTGCTCATCTCTAGCACTTTCCATTAATTTTCGACTTGCTTGATATGATCTACTAAAATTCCAGTTATTAGCTCTTAAAATATCTCTAACATCTCTTTCTTCAACGACAGCAACAATTCCATGCTCAGCCAAAGCTGACTGAAGCATATAAGAAGCCATGATAACATTAGGGGTAATGTTGTGAATAGCTAAACTGCCTGGATAAAATTCTTCGTTAGGATGAGTATTATAGATATAAACAATCGGTAAGTTTTCTGACTCTTCAATCGGTCTAATTACTGGCTGAGCATTAATTATCGGCGGGTTGACTTCAAAATCAATTAAGTTGAGACCTAATAACTGATTAGGATTATTTAAAGGGAGCGAAAAGTTATTAGAAAAAAATGATTCACCTAACATATCATTAGATGCTAATGATAATAAATGGTTAGGTTCGAACTCAGGTCTTAATCTAAATAATGGTCTAATAATAAAAAAATATGCTAGATAAACTAAGAAAATTAAAGCAATAATTTTTATAATTACCATTTCATTACGACGACGAGCAATAAATCTTCTACGCATAATTATCACCTTTTATAAAATATATATGATTTATCGTGCATTTTATGTCAAAAAAAGAATCTTTTTTAAGATTCTTTTTACATTTCATCAATTTCTTCTAAGACATTGGCAACAAAGACCGTTGCTAAATATTTTCCGATTTCTGGGTCAGTAACTTTATCAAGATAGAAATCGTTACCATCTTTAATTTCTTCGAAAATACAACTTTCTTCTGTCAATTCTTCTTGCTCATCTAATTTATTAGCAATAAAGTAACGAACATTATTATATTCAGTAACATCAGCTAAATAATATTTATCTTTTTCATCTAATGTAACAATTGCTTGTGGTTTCATGATGTTCTCCTTAGAGTTCTTGGTTTACCAGAAGTTTTTCCTTTTGGATTTAAGTTTTCATCAACTTCGTTTAAAGCATTTTCTAAATCTTCTGCTTCTTCTGGAGTTAATGTTTCTCTTCGTTTTTTAACGGTATTAATAATTGGTTGTAATAAACCTTTTATTTCACCTGGTAATTTTTGAATTAATTTAATTGATCCATAAACAAGAGCGGTAAATAATGCTGCTGAAACAAATCCTAACCCTACTGGACCTGCTAATACTGCAACCACTGCTACTTTAGCAATAATTCCTTTATTTTTTGAAACATAATTGCTAACACGTGAGCCTCTTGGTTTAGTTATTTCTTCATCAAAATTAGCCGGTTGGGGCTTTTTGCTTATCGGTTTTTTTTGTTCTTCTTTTTTACTTGGTATTTCGATTTTTGCTTTACTAAAGGCTTCGGCTGGAATTAATTCTTCCATACTTTCGACTTTATAGTATTTAATTCCTTCGATTTCACTAGTTTCCATAATAATATAAGGTTCCCCAAGTTCAAGATCATCATGCTTAGCTAAAGTTCCATCTTCTCTTTTAGCACCTTTATAATAAGATATAAATGGTTGAGATACTTCTTTTTTTGGTAATTCAATTTTATCTTTGCTAAAGACATCAACAGTAAATGTTTCTTCAATACCTTCTAATTGAAAGTGAATATCACCATTTACCTCAAGTGTATTAATAACAATATAAGGTTCTCCAAATACTAATTTATCTGATAATTCCAAAATTCCATCAGCTTGTTTATTGCCTTTGTAATAAACAATGAACGGTCTCACTGCAATTTTTGGAGGATCAAGTTCTTCTTTTTTAAGTCCTGCGACTTTTTCTTTACTAAAATCATCAATATTAAATATTCCCTCAATACCTTCTAATTTATAATGAGAAACACCTTCAATTTCAATTGTTTCTTTAGCAATATAAGCATCGCCATATATTAAGTTTTCTTTGGTTACGCCTTTGTAATAAACAATAAAAATCTTGTTTGCGATTTTTGGGTCTATTTTCTTAGTTTTTGGGGCTTTTTTGATACCTGAAGCACCAACTTCATCATATGCTTCTTTAGCAGTATTAAAGATTACCATTTTTTGGCGGTAAATATTTAATAACGCTATTAATTTTTCATGTTCTTCAGTAACATTATTCTTAAGGTCAATTTCTAGAATTAAATTATTAAGTAAATGAGCAAGTTCTTTTAAGTCTTTCTCAATTCCGTCTATAAAATCTATTTTTAAGATATTAGCTTTGAAATCACTGGTTGGTTTTTTAATATTTTTTTGAGCATGTTCAAGAACATTTTGTTGAACCATTTGTAAATGTTCTAATCTTTTGGTTTCATTTACTCTTTGATCTTCTGATAATGGTTTACCAAACTTAACTTCTTCTAAAATGGGGTTCCCAATAGCTTTTAACATTCTCTTTGTTTCGTCAAGACTTATCTCAGCATTAATTATTAGCTTGGAATCTTGTATTAAACCAAGTTTGATTTTAATCGTTGTTAATTTTTCACTGATAAAAGAAAGTGCTTGATCTTCATTATCTTTGTCTGATGATGACCAAATCTCATATTCTGGTAAATCAATTAGCTTTGTAATATTCTCTAGACTTGTTAACATCTTTTTTCTAAATTTCTTTGGTGCTTTTTTTCCATCAGCTATAATTGTTTCTACTGCTTTGATTCTATCTATTAATTCGTTAGGTTCTATTTTTTTGTCTTCTAAATCCTTAATTGCTTGGTCAAATAAATCTTGATCAAAGATTTCATAACCATTTTCTTCAAGCATTTTTCTAAACGAACTTTCTAAATTCATCTAACTTCACCTTTTTCCCCTCAATTAAATTAATAATGGTTGTTATAATAGCATAAGTATGCTGAAAAATCAAGTTTTAGGCACTTTTAAAAAGATATGGAAATCATATCTTTTTAATTTAATTTTACACTAACTAATTTAGAAACTCCTGATTCCTGCATTGTAATACCATACAGATGATCTGTATACTCCATCGTTCTTTTTTTATGAGTAATTAAAACAAATTGAGTTTTAGTGTTAAGTTCTCTTAAATAACTACTAAACATATCCACATTAGCTTCATCTAAAGCTGATTCAACTTCATCTAAGATGCAAAAAGGTACCGTTCTAATATTAAGTGTTGCAAATAATAATGCAATAGCAGTCAAGGTAGCTTCACCACCAGATAATAATCGAATGTTTTTAATGTCTTTACCAGGCGGAACCGCTTTAATATCCATCCCAGTATTAAGAATATCTTCTGGATTGGTTAAGATTAACTCAGCTTCTCCACCTCTAAATAGTTTATTAAAGACTTTACCAAATTCTTGATTTAATTCTTTGAAAGTGCGCATTAATCTTTCTTTCATAGTTTCATCTAATTCATTAATAATTTTTAGAATATCATGAATCGAAACTTCTAAATCTTCTTTTTGGGTACTTAAGAAGGTGTATCTAGTATTAACTCTTTCAAATTCATTGATAGCTCCTAGATTAACTTCTCCAAGCGATTTAATTTGACCTTTAATTCTATTAACAATACTTCTTGCTTCTTCTGGTGATGTTGCTAACTCATATTCAGTTGCCGCCTTTTCATAAGTCATACTGTATTCTTCATTTAAGCGAATTAAGAAGTTTTCTAGTCGAATATCTAATTTACCTAAATGGATTTCAATTTCTTTTAACTGGTTATTTTTAAGGTTATAATCTGAATTAGCTTTTTTATTATTCATCTCTAATTCAGAGATTTCAGCAACTAAATCATTTTTTTGTAGTTTTAAATCATTAACGGTTATTTCAAGGGCTTCTTTTTTACTACTAACTTCATAATAAACATTTAAAGTGCGCTCGACTTCTTTATCAATATCGCCTTTGATTAAACCGTTAGTACCTTTTATTTCATTAGTAATACTAATTAATTCTTGTTCTAAATTAGCTATTTCTGATGTGTTACGTAAGATTTGATCTTTTAAGGCACTTAATTCATTACCACTAATAAAGATTTTATTTTCTAAGCTAGTAATTTGATGATTATTTTCGTTAATTGCTTCTTCTTTACGTTTGATGATTTGTTCTTTTTCTTTGACTTCTTTCATTAAATTTTCTAGCTCATATTTTTGATTTAAAATACCATTTGGGTTTTTATTAGTACCACCGGTGATACTACCACCAGCTGAAATTAAATCTCCGTCTAAAGTAACTATTTTATATAAGTGATTAATCTTTCTCGATATTAGATTAGCATTAACGAGATTATCAACAACAATTACATTACCTAATTGATTTAGAATAATATTTTGAAAAATAGGATTGTATTTAATTAAATCAGCAGCAATACCTAAAAACGATGCCTCGTTATTTAGTTTTTTTAAAGTGTTTTCATCAACTTTTCTTGGTTTAATAACATTTAAGGGGAAAAATGTTGCTCGGCCAATTGCTTTTTCTTTAAGATAATCAATCGCGACTTTTGCTGA
>Ga0123355_10000208_pt1 | contig 73479 bp, 67 predicted proteins | sample TergutEmb28metaG_3_FD_89872 | JGI IMG/M metagenome (GOLD analysis project Ga0123355, IMG submission 89872) | Embiratermes neotenicus P1 segment gut microbial communities from Petit-Saut dam, French Guiana - Emb289 P1 | ecosystem: Host-associated > Arthropoda: Insects > Digestive system > Gut ...
AGTAGTAATAGGTGTTAAGGGCAGGATTTAGAAAGAGTGACCCTGTTTGCCAGTTTTCTCTCCTGCCTGAAAAGATTGAGAGTCTTGGCGGGTTACCTAACATGTTTTCAAAGTTTCTTGAATCTGGATAGATAAGAGGTCTTGTAGCTAAGGTAGTGCCACTTTGAGGGTTAGTGCTAGTCCCTCTAATGTTTACTCTCCAGTTAACAAAGGTATCAGGGCGAGCTCGTCCGTAAACAAAGGTGCCGACGGTGTTGATTTGTCCAAAGCGTGAGTTTTGTACCATGGGAGTAACTCTGCCACGCGTGCCACTTAGTGGAAAGTTTAAGTTTGCTTGAGGCTCTGGAGTCCAGTTGATGATGATGGCAGGGCGCCAAGTTTCTCTAAAGCCTGGGTTAGATCTGGGATTAGAGGCATTTGTAGCTAGTCCTGAAACTGAGTGTGCTTCATTTCTTGCGCGCAACTGAAATCCGTGGTGAGTCTCTCTGCCCGTGAGCATGTTTTCTGCAGCAGTTCTAATGTCAAAGTGCTGGTATCCAATGCGAGCTCTTTGAGCAAAACCAGCATTTTGAGAGGTGGGTTCTCTTCTCATTCTAACTGCTTGATTCCACTGGATGGTGTCTCTTTGTGCCTCCCAGTTTTGAAAGAGTCTATAAGACTCTATAACCATAGCCCCATTTGAGTGATTTGAAAACTGCCAGACTCTAAAGTGTGCTGAATCAATACGAGAAGTGCTAGGGATGACATCCCTCAGATTTCCGAGTTGTCCAAAATAGACCATATAGCGTGCGTGTCCAAAATCACGAGCGCCAGCTACTCCAAGGTAGGCTGCTCGCATATTTCCAACATACCCGTGAGCAAAACCACCGTAGAGCCTTCTTTGGGTGACTGTTCTTACTACAGACCCTCCCCTCTCTGTAGTAACTTGAGAGAGAAGTTCTATGTTTAGGTTAAGGGGAAAAGCTCTTCTTGGGTCTTCTAGCCACTCTGTATCAAGCCCAAAGCTGATACTGTATTTGTAGTCTTCTAGGTGCTCAATGCTCATGGTGGTATCAAAACTCATCTCTTCACTTGAGCAGATGAGAAGAGGAGTGGTGAGTGCATATATTGGATAGTTACTTGTTTGACAGATGAAGAAAAGAGTGCCTTCGTCTTCTTCTAAAAGCAGTCCGTGTGAGTCTATTTCAAAGGTAAGTGCGTAGGTAGTGTTAGTACTTTCTGTAGAAATATCTGACGCACTGTCTCTTAGAGCATCGAGTGCACTTTGCTCTCTTACAATTGCAGTGATGTGTGCAAACTCTGCATCCACCCTGTGTTCTATATCGATATTTTCAAAAACATCATTGTAGAGAAGTGCGTTATCTGCGTATGCTGCGCGCGTAAAGTCTCCTTCTTGAGTAAGCGTTAGGTGATTTCCAAGCTTTGTGTAACTTACTGATAAGTTATCGTCTGCACTTAGGTTTATAGGCAAGCGCACATCTAGGGGAGTTGAGAGAGGAGATAAGTAATCGTTTGCAAGAAGTGTTGATGCGGGAGCGAGTTTAGTGTTTACGGTAAAGGTAGTTCCAGTGGAAGTGTAGAAATAGTTGGGATTAGAAGTAAAGATTGTTCTAAAAGAGTCTTGGCTTACTTGGTAGGTCTTGTGATACTGGCCGGTCTCTATAGGATCTCCTAGTCCTATAACTTCTGGATCTGTTTCACTTACCACTTCAAGTGGATAGCGAAGATCTGAGTCAAAAACTATGTCTTCATCTTCAAGCAATCCATTCTCTGAAGTGCCTGTTGAAGGTGTCGTGGTTTCTGAAAAGTCTGGAGTAGAAAAGCTTCTGTTGCGCTCTGAAAACCCTGGTGTATATGCTTCTCCGACTTCTAGGTCTCCAAATCCGAAGTCAGCAGGGTTAGGATGATTGAAGATGGACGCACGGAGTTGACCTACGTCTCTGACTGTTCCTGCGATAGCTTCCAGTGGCATAGTAGCAAAAACCATGAGTGCTGTCAGAAAGATTGCTAAGGCTTGACGCCATTTTGCTACGGGTGAGGAATCATTCATGAGGCATCTTTCTGTAGTTCTAGTTCTGAGTCTTGGTCTAGTTCCGATTCTGGGTCTAGTTCTTGCTCTGATTCTAACTCTGGATCTGTATCTAGTTCTTGGTCTTGTGTTGCTGCGGACTCTTTTTGCAGTGCTAGGGCAAGGGAGATATACCAAAGAGCTGCCACAGTAGAGAGAGTAGCTGCAACACTACTTATCAAAAGATGATTAGGCAGTAGAGAAAGGGAAATAAACTTCACCAGGTAGATTGCTGCTATCCATACAAGTAAAAGAGCGTAGCTTTTTCCAAAGCGCACAAGAGTAATCTTTTCTTCTTTTAGGCAGCGCGCAAGGAGTACATAAATCGCAGCAGCTAAGGCAATGCCTAAAAGAGAGCTTAAGTGGTCTACGCCTGTTTTTGCAAGCTCAAAGCGTATTGGATCACCTTGGAACAAAAAACGTGCAAAATATCCCAAGATAAGACTTTTAGCAGAAGTTACAAGAAGAGTTACAAGGGCAAGTACAATAAGACGACCCACTACAATTCTTTTCTTAAGAGGGCTAGCTATCTTAAGTAGCGCCCAGATAAGAGCTGCAATGCTAGCTAACACTATTAGACTTGCGATTATTACAGGTATCACGGGATGGTTTGCAGGGGCAGTGAGTGTCGCAGATCTCTCAAGTAGCTGGGCTACTTTATGAGTTGAAAGCAGTGTTGCAAGAGAGAGGCTAAGGAGCGCTATAAAAGCAACAAGAGCTTCTATTCTGTAGGTGCTGAGCTGCTCAAGTGCATCTGGCATAAAGAAGCGCTCTGCTAGACTTGGTTTTGCAGCCTGCTTTTCGTCTTCTGGCGTGGCTTTATTGCCTGTTGGTTTCTCATTCATTAGTTTTTCATCTTCTGTCGCTGTATCTGCCAAAGCGTATTTCTGCTCACGCATTAATCCCACGCCCGCTTTACGCTCACTTGATAGATCCGGCTATTTTGACCACATTGTGAGATTACTCTGATTTGTATGATACGTGTCTGCCCTCTTGCTACGTCTAGTCTTATTGTTGACATGGCTTCAAAGCTCTCGGCAGTTGAAGTTCTCATCTGAACTGTTGCACCACTATCTCTGGGTACGAAAGTGACGCGCACTTGAGGGGTATCTGCGCGCAGACTCAGCTGATAAGTTGACCTGTCTGGCGAGAAAGTGTTGTCAATGGTGCCAGCAGATCTTGAAAGTGCGCTAGCGCGCGCATCCCTTGACCTCCACTGAGCAAAGAGAGTCATGTCACCTGTTGCGATAGCTTGTGCACTTACTGGTCTTCTACCTGCACTATCTAATGTCCAACCAGCAAAGCTTTTGTCAGGATGTGTTGGTATAGGTAAGATACCTAGAGCAGATCCAAAGCTTTGACTTCTTGTGGTAAGTGCACTTCCTCCGTTTGTCTCAAAGCGAATTTGTACCCTTTGTACACTCCATCTGGCATGAAGGGTAGTATCTTGAATGACTATATGTCCTGCACGTACTCGCGTACCTCCAGTGGGTGCTGTAAACCAGCCATCAAAGCTATGGAAGGCTTTGTGAGGGGTCGGAAGTGCACCGAGAGCCTCTCCGAAGTTAAGACTTTGTGACGATACAAATGAGCCACCTTGGCCGTTAAAGGTAACTACATGTGTACGCACCCTCCACTGAGCAAAGAGTATTTGTGAATGTGTGACAAGGTCAGTTGGAAGTACTCTGAAGCCTCCAATAGGTCTGTCAAACCATCCCACGAACTCATATCCTGTGCGAGCTGGGACAGGAAGTGGCCCTATCGTATCTCCAAAATAGAAGAAGCGATCTTCTACGTTGCTTCCGCCTGTTGAGTCAAAGTCGATAACAAAATCAGCGACTGTCCACTGAGCAAAGAGCATTAAGTCGTCTTCAATGACAAGCGGTGCTTCTACCTTTGTTCCTGCACTAGGCGCGTCATACCAGCCCTCAAACCTGTGACCTAGGAAGCTAGGATAGGGTAGCTCATCTATAGTGGAGCCCTGCACAACAACCATAGTTTGTGCTGCCGTGTTATTTTGCCCTTCTAAAGTTAAGGTAACTGTTGGAGGAGGCATCCACAAAAGGTGGTCAAGGTCTAAAAACTCTCCTGTATCTAAAGATATAGAAGTTGCATCTGAAATAGTGTAAGACTGGTAGAAAAACTGCATGTTGTTTAGGCTATAGTTTTCAGGCACAAGCCCTAGATAGTAAGTGCCTGCCTCTATTGCTTTAAAGATAAAGGCGCCATCTGCTTCAGTTGTCACTGTGCGAATTGGTGTTAGGTCATTTGGATCGTCAAAGAGAAATACCTGAGCGTTTTCTAGAGACAGTCCTGAAAGTTCATCTGTGATGATACCTGATACTTGCGAAGCTGGAGTTAGAGTTGCGTTATGTCCCGTTAGGTGAGTTCCGGCAGCTATAGTAACTATGTCTGCATCGTTTGGATCTAACTGGCTGAAATGGTAGAGCGTGATATGTATTCCTGTAACATCAGAGAACTCCAAGAGATAGGTGCCAGGAGAAATGTCAGTAAAATGATAGTTGCCTGCGTCGTCAGTATAGACTTCAAAGGTAGGAGTAGATAAGAACTCTTCTGTTATGGGACTCGGGGCACTTTCAAGGCTAAAGAGTCTGACAGTGATTCCGGAGAGATAGTTCAGAGAAGTGTCAGCAACTGTTCCTGAGAGCGAAGAAGTGGAAGTTAAAGTGACGTTTCGATTTGACAAGTGTTGTGTGTCATTTAAGACAAGAGGGCTTGCGCGGGCTGGGATAAAAGCATCTAAGTAGTACTGGTCTAGAAACCGCGCTTCAAGATCAGCGAAGTGTAGGAAGTACATGCCTGCATCAAGTCTCCCAAAAAAGAATGCTCCGTCATCTCCTGTAATGGTTTGATCAACTACTTCAAAGCAGTCATGAGACTCTGGGGTAAAGGTGCTATCTACAAGTCTTAAAAGAGAGACTACAATGTCAGATACAGGGTTTTGTGTGCTGTCGTTTGCAAACCCTGAAATAGTAGCTGTTGGTATAAGTCTTGCGTCAACATTCTCTCTGGTATCACTTAGCAAAAGAGATAAGGGTGCAGCTGCGTTTATTGAGCTTACTTGATCATAATATTGTGTGAAGAAAAAGCCTTCTGGGCACATAAAGGATATGTAGTAAGTGCCAGCCTCTAAACCTGTGAGTGCAAAGGTACCGTCAGCACCTGTCTCTGTGCTTGCAACTGCAAAAGTGCTGTCTTGGTACCTAATATGCGCAGACACTATAATGCCCTCTAAGGGTGTGTCTAGCTCACAGGTAGCCATACCTGTGATGGCTGCTGCTTCTTCTAGGATTACTGTACTTAGATTAATGTCAGCATTTGCAAATACTGTTATAGGGGTTGCGCTATCAAGGGTATCTTGCTGGAAATAGTAGGAATGACCATATTCAAAGTTAAGATCTCTAAATGATATTTTGTAGCTTCCCAACGCAAGCGGACTTAAACGGTAGCTTCCGTCTGCTTCAGTGAGCGTACTTAGTTCAGCAACATATTCAAGACCTTGCAAGGTAATTCTTTGCCTGTAGGCTGTAACGAGTATGTTTTCAAGTGCTTGCGCACTACTGTTTTGCACCGTCCCTGAAATTTCAGCAAAATTAGCAATGGTGTTTACTTGTAAGACGTAGTCTCCTATTTCAACACCTGCAACACTTGAGACTATAAGGTGGTAGGTATCTGTAGTAGGCGCTACCAAACGAAGCTCAAGTCCACTGCTATTAATCGTGGGGACTACATGGGCAATTTCTGAGCTTGCCAGTATGTTTCCCGCATTGTCAGCAATAAGGAAAAACACATCAAATTCAAAATCGCTTACAACAAAGCTGTAAGCGACATCTGCATTTAAGTTTAGACTATACGCATTAAAGTAGCGGTCAATATCTATTACCTGCCCCAGATAAGAAGGGGAGCTGTCAAAGAGTTCTGAGGCGTGAGCTATGGGAGGCGTTCCCAAGTCTTGAATGGAAGAGGCGGGAGGAAGGACAATAGAGCTAGCATGTGCTGTAGTCGGAACAAGGCTAGCAGCTAAAAGCAGTGCAAGGCCAATAAAGACAGAGACAACCAGTCCCTTTATTGACTTTGTAATGATCCCCCGATACATCCAAATACCTTAGCTTCCCACAGTTTCTATACTTGACGTTGACTTCCCGTTACTTTCAACAAATATCAGACTATCAAACACTTTGTAGCTTTGTCTATGTCAAAATCCACAAATATATGAAAAATTTGGAAAATTGGAGAATTAAGGGCGTTTATACTGCTTTCGGCGGCGTGCCTTGGCATGACTAGATCCCTTGCGAGCGCCTGTACGCAGACTCGAGATAATGTCGTCCTCTTCGCTGCCCTCTAGTTCAGTGCGCAATTTAACTATCTGGTCGCGCAAACGGGCTGCTTCTTCAAAATCAAGCCCTGTGGCAGCGCTGTGCATCTGCTCTTCCATGGCTGCAAGGATGCGCATCCCTTCATCGCGTGGTAATTTCGCAAGCTCTTTGACAGCCTCTTTGACATCAGTGCCCTCCTCTTCCCCACCTTGAATAAAGCTGGTGATGTCAGCAACAGCACGCCTAACAGTGTGGGGTTCAATCCCGTGCTCTGCGTTGTAGGCAAGCTGAAGCACACGCCTTCGCTCTGTTTCGTCAATTGCGCGCTTCATTGAATCAGTCATACGATCAGCGTACATCAAAACGCGACCACTGACATTGCGCGCAGCACGTCCAATCGTCTGGATTAGCGATCTGTGGTTGCGCAAAAAACCTTCTTTGTCTGCATCTAAAATAGCCACAAGGGACACTTCGGGCAAGTCAATTCCCTCACGTAAAAGATTAATCCCCACAACAACATCAATGGTGCCTCTGCGCAGCTCGCGAAGGATGTCCACGCGTTCAAAGGTGTAAATATCAGAGTGTAAGTAACGCACCTTAACGCCGTGTTCGAACAGATAGTCTGTCAAATCTTCGGCCATCTTTTTGGTAAGTGTTGTGACAAGGACGCGACCCCCTGCTTCTATTTCTAGCTTGATTTCATCAAGCAGGTCGTCAATCTGCCCCTGACTAGGACGAACTTCCACCAAGGGGTCAACTAGACCAGTTGGGCGAATGATTTGTTCTACCACCTGATCTGAAATACTTATTTCGTAATCCCCAGGAGTAGCTGATACATAGACGACCTGATTGATTTTGCGCTCGAATTCATCACTTCGCAGCGGCCTGTTATCAAGTGCTGTTGGCAGGCGGAAGCCATGTTCAACAAGGGTCATCTTGCGGCTGCGATCCCCTTCATACATTCCCCGAATCTGTGGTACGGTCACATGACTCTCGTCGATAATCATCAAGAAATCATCAGGAAAATAATCAATCAGTGTTTGCGGGGGTTCCCCTGGCTTGCGGCCATCTAGGTGCAGTGAATAGTTTTCGATGCCAGAGCAAAAACCCATCGTCTCAATCATTTCAAGGTCATAAGAGGTGCGCATTTTCAGGCGCTGTTCTTCGAGAATTTTATTCTCTGCACGAAACTCTGCCAGGCGCTTATCCAGCTGGTCACGAATTTCTCCTACAGCACGCTTCAGCTTTTTGCGCTCTGTTACATAGTGGCTAGCTGGCCAAATGGGCAGCTCTACAAATTCGCGCAGGACTTCACCTGTCAGACGATCAACCTCTGTCAGGCGTTCTATCTCATCACCAAAAAGCTCAACACGATAAGGATTGTCAGCATAAGGCGGAAAGATGTCAATCACGTCCCCGCGCACACGAAAAGTCCCCCGTTCAGGGGCAAAGTCATTTCGGTCGTACTGCGTTTCAATAAGGTCAGCAATTATTTGGTCGCGATCATACTGGCCACCTACTTCTAGGAAGACTGCCATGCCCGCATAGTCCTGCGGCGAACCAATGCCGTAAATGCAAGACACACTGGCAACAATGACCGTGTCGCGCCGTGAAAGCAATGCCGCTGTTGCAGCATGTCGCAGCTTCTCGACCTCTTCATTGATGCTCGCATCCTTTTCAATAAAGGTGTCGGTCTGAGGCACATAGGCTTCTGGCTGATAGTAGTCATAGTAGGACACAAAGTACATAACTGCAGCATCAGGCATAAAGTCCTTAAGTTCTGCTGCTAGCTGCGCTGCAAGTGTTTTGTTTGGCGCCATGATAAGGGTTGGGCGTTGGGTTACCTCTATCAGCTTTGCCATAGTGAAGGTCTTGCCACTGCCCGTCACACCCAGCAAGGTCTGGGTGCGCAGGTCAGACTCCACCCCCTTGGCAAGTTCTGCAATCGCCTTAGGCTGATCGCCCGATGGCTCGAAAGGGGCTTTCACCACAAGTGGTGTTGCTGACATAGCTCTACTGTCTATTTGTGTGTGCTTTCTCATAATTGTCTCTGCGGCAAAATGCGTCCTGACTCTTTAGCCTTTCTGGCGGCTACCGGCTTAAACGCTATCCCAGCTATCCCAGCAGCCCATTTTCTTCAAGGGTCATCTGCACTTCAAGGCGCAGGTCACCCAGGCTGTCCATATTTTCAATAGTGACGTCAGCTTCGCTTTGATAGGCACTTACGCGAGGCTGCCTATCCATGCGGCGCAGTGCATCGTCTAAGGTAAAGCCATCTGCAAGACCGCGTTCAAGCCGTGTTTCCTTATCGGCGAAAACAGTCCAGATCAAGGTGTCTGTATCTGCTTGTTTGAAGAGGTCTGTTAGGTACATAGTTGGAAAAGGCAGTTCAACAATAGGCAACCTTCCTGCCTCAAGAGCCTTCGCAACCATACTAGTTGCAAGCTTGATGGTCGGAGGATGCACAAGTGCGTTAAGCTTTGCTGTTGACTGGTCGTCTGCAAAAGCAAGCTCTGCCAATGCTGGTCTGTCGAGGCTGCCGTCATCACGCAAGATGTGATCCCCAAAAGCGCCTGCGAGGTCATGGCGCAAGGCTAGACTATTGTCGATGATATCGCGTGAGACCTCATCTAAAGCAATAAGTGCAACATCTACGCCCCCACTGCGTAGGGTCGCTGTCGCAAAGTTAGAGACGGTTGTTTTTCCAGAGCCAAAAGGTCCTGTGATTGCTAAGATTTTCATAGTGTTTATTATAGGGCAGATACATGCATTGAACAAGTGTACGATTGTCACCTTGCATCGCTATCACTTGCCCAAATTTCTCTCCAATTTTCTCACGCAGCACAATTCTGAGAGACTGCTAAAGTGTCGATATACCCAGCTTTTCCTCCAGCGCCTCTGTCAAAGTGGCAGAAAAATTTATATGCTCTTTTCTAGCAGCAACACTAAGCCAGCTGGGAATTGTGACGGTTGTTCTTACGGTGCGTCTTTCCTCTTTAGCGCGGTAGGCAAGTAAGTCAGCGGCGACCAATGATTTCGTTTCCCCCTGTTTAATCTCAATGTCATCGAGCGCAGTCGCCATAGGCAACTCTCGCCCATCATCTTGCCTGTCAACAGCTGCTAGCGCAATATAATCGCTTGCCATAAACATTGCATCAGCAAGACTTGCCCCTTGTGTCATGCCTTCGAAATCTGGAATTCGAACCAAAAAAGGATAGTTCTTGTCATCGTCGTCTTCTTCGATAACAACAGGATATACTACATTTGCCTCCATGCCTCACCTTTTCTGTATTTCATTGCTGCCCATTTCTATACATATAATATATGCATATAACTTAGATGTCAAACTTGTTACGACTCGAACACCATACCTCACACCCCTTAAGGTTCTATTAAGTCAGCATTAAGGTAGTATTACGGCAGCATTAAAAAGGGTGTAGCTTTGTGTAAAGCTACACCCTCTCCCCTTATGTTACCTACGCTCTTTTATTGCTTCATCTCTTGCGCAAAGACAAGTATCTTTTCGTCATCAATACTGTCAATATATTCACTTTGTTTTATGACTGCCTTGATGATAAGCTTTTCTGCAAAATTAGCCTTTTTAGGATCAAAGACACCCTCTGTAAATAATCGTGCCCTTGCTGACTCTAGCAAATCTTCAGGAAAGTTGACGGTAAACGCCAGATCTTCTTTATCGCTGTCAAAGCCTACAATGAAAAGTCCCAGTCGCTTTTGAGCAAGCTCATCTTCATTCCGCGAGATAAAATGCTTTGCTGCTGGTCGGATCTGTCCCGCATAGACACTGCTGCCCACAATCACGCAGTCATATTTTGACAAGTCGAGTGCACTGACCTTCTTGATGTCGTTCAAGTCAACAAGCTTTGCAGAACCAAACTGCGCAGCAATTCTACGCGCAACCTCAGACGCTGCCCCGTACTTACTTGCATACAGTATTAAAGTTTTCATTCAATATCTCCTAAATTACTTGACCTGTCGTAGTAATCTATGTATTATTACTCCATCTAGTGTACTACGACAGATGAAGTAAATAAAACAGCTACTTCATTCTACACCTACACTGAACCTATCGACCAGGAGCGAGAATGCCCGAGAGGAGTGAAAGATGCTAGGACTCAGTAGCGATGTATTACGTGGCTATAACGACACCATCATTCTAAGCCTGCTCAACAAGCAAGATTCTTATGGCTATCAGCTTTCAAAGATGATTCGAGAAACCAGCCAGGGCAGCTATGTAATGAAAGAGACAACCCTGTACTCTGCGATAAATCGCCTAGAGAAAGCAGGACTCCTGCAATCGTATGCGGGGGAAATCACACGCGGAAAGCCTCGCACCTATTACCGACTTACTGATAATGGACGCGCTCACCTACAGGAAAAAATGGATGAGTGGCAGCTAAGCAAACAGGTTCTTGCACGATTTTTTGAGGAGGAGAGTAGATAAATGGAAGCATTGAGACTTTATCTGGACAGTGTCTTTGCCGCAGCACCCAACACCGAAGAGGTACGCCGTGTCAAGGCAGAACTTTTGGACAATATGGAAGAGAAATACCATGAACTCAAATCGAGTGGTGTCAGCGAAAACGAAGCTATTGGGGCTGTCATATCTGATTTCGGCAACGTTGATGAGCTATTTGTAGAGCTAGGCATCACAGCAACTACTTCGTCCTTTGAGCCAGTTAGTGCAGCATCTACACCTGCCTATCCCACTCTGTCGAGCACGCAAATCGACACCTTCATTGACACCTACAAGCGATCTGGAAGAGGGATTGGCTTAGGAGTGCTGCTAATCATCCTAGGTGTCGTGCAGATGGTTCTACTTTTTGCGACAGTCGACGGTGATCTGGGTGCCCTGCCTGTTGCGCTACTGTTTTTGTTTGTGACCCCTGCGGTGGGACTCATTATTCATAGCAGCATGAAGCTGTCAAATTTTGAAGATATTGACGAGGGTCGTTTTCGCCTTGATGCTGGAGTACGCTCCCGACTGAAAGTCACCGCTGATGAACTGCGCAACGTAGATAGTCGCAAGGTCATCGTAGCTGTCAGCACTATATTAACGGCTGTCATGCTCCTTGTTCTGGCAAGCTCTATAGAGCAAACCATTGCTATTGCGTTTCCAATTCCCTTTTCTCTGATTGCTGTTGCAATGCTTTTGCTTGCCGCAGGCACTGCTGCCTCTATACTCATCACCCATTTTATGGAAAGAGGAGCCTACGACAAGCTGCTTCAGCGTGGTGATTATGCCCCTGAAAATCGAGAGCGAGAAGCCCTCATCGGAGCAATCGCTGGACTGTATTGGCCACTGGCAGTTGCTATCTACCTAGCCTGGAGCTTCGCTTTCGATGCCTGGGATATTAGCTGGATTATCTGGCCTGTTGCAGGCATCCTCTTTGGAGGGTTGGCGGCCTTTACCTCTGAGATCAAGAAAGGTCAGAATACAGAATGAAATAGGGCATTTTTTGCCTTGATTTTGCTACAATCGTACCTTGTTCTTAAGGCGACCTTCAAAGTTAGGGGAATCTGCGCATATGAAAACTGTCTACACGGGAAAAACTAAAGATGTCCTTTGCTGCGAGCAGACAAGCGACACCTTTCTGCTATACAAGGACAGTGCCACAGGCGAAGAGGGAAACTTTGATCCTGGGTCTAACACCGTGGGTGGCAGTGTTGCTGGTAAAGGTAAGGTCGGACTAGAGCTGTCAGCCTACTTTTTTGAACTACTTGAACAAAACGGCATCTCTACTCACTATCTAGGCGCAGACCTCGATACAGGATTGATGCGTGTGCGCCCCGTAACTGTCCCGCCGCTAGAATTTGTTGCGCGCTATGAGGCCGCAGGCAGCATGTGCCGCCGCTTTGACATTGAACCAGGTACTATCTTTGACCCGCCCTATCTTGAGGTGACCCTAAAAAGTGACGAACAGGGCGACCCCCTTATTAGTGAGCGCATTGCCATCATGAAAGGTTTCTTACAGCCGGGCGAGTTTGACCAGTGCCTGGACATCCTCCTCCGTATGGGTGAAGTCCTCAAGGCTGAGCTTGCAAACCTTGATCTGAAGCTGCTTGACTTTAAGGTCGAATTTGGCTTTGACGCACAGCGTAACATTTTTATTGCCGACGAGGTAACTCCTGATATTTGGAGGGTACAAGATAGCAACGGCAACATCCCTAACCAAATAGATTGCGCTAACCTTATTCTTGAGCGTATTCGCAGCTAGTTTAAGCTGGTCTGGCGAATACTGCAGGGCCTCCCTAGCATCTAAGCGGCAGGGCATAGGGGAAGCGTGCATGTCCACTGCCGTTACCTAAACACTTTAAGGAATGCCATGAGAGAAAACCCTCATAACAGTAGTGGTGATAACGACGCTACCAAAGACGACGATAACGCCACCTACGGCAAAACTAGCGCACGTGAAACGGTTCAGCAATTTATCGAATCATTTGGCGTGCCCAAATGGCTTGTTAGTGGCGGTATCACCTCGGTCATGGCGCTGTGCCTAGCTGTTGGCATTGCAGGAATTTTGTACCTGTTCAATTTGACTTCCGCTATATCGATGCCACTACTTTTGGCAGCTGTTGTAGCTGTTGTTGCCTATCCACTCATCAAGCTAGGCGATAAAATCAAACTGCCGCGTGCAATTTCATCGGTACTGGTTATCTTGCTTCTTCTGGGATTAGGTTGGGGAACGGTCCAGATTACGGTCAACGGGGTTGTTGATCAAGCCCCCTACATTGCAGAGCGCGTAACAGAGGGTGCCGTAGGCCTTGCTGATGCTTCCAGAGACGTGTTAGTAAACAATTTGGGTATTCCCGAAGAGTCGGTCGATGACTATATTGATCAACTGGTTGAAGGTGTCTCTGGTATCTTTACCGGCACAAGTGGAGCAAACGGAGCAGGCAACGGGGCAACTGCGCCCCCCAATAACGGGACTACCCCTTCGGGTGAAACAAACGCTGTCAATACAGCTAATTTTGGGGCAATTGGATCTACCATACTGCAGGGTGCAGGTGCCGTTGGAAACATCCTCTCTGGACTAGCTGGTGGAATTTTCAGCGTCTTTATCTTTCTTGTCTTTTTATACTACTTCCTATCCGACTTTGAAAAAATTCGTGACTGGCTAAGCAATAACCTTTTCTCAGACAAGCGCCTGGGCAGAAGCGTCATCAACGATGTCAGCTATTCACTAAGCGGCTATTTCCGCGCAACCACCCTGACGGCAATTATCGTTGCCGTTGCCATCGGTATTCCACTTTGGGCTATGGGTATCCCTCTTACTTTGATTATTCCCATCATTATCATCACGGTGCTCACCGCCTATATCCCCTTCTTAGGTGCGCTTATCGCAAGTGCCTTTACCGTACTTATCGCTTTTGCAGTTGGTGGGATTTACTATGCCCTGATTGCCATTGTGGTCATGCTAATTGCCAACAATGTGCTGCAAACCTTTGTCAGCAACAAGCTGATGGGCGACTATCTAAAGCTACATCCCCTAGCTGTGCTTATTGCTACCCTCTTTGGTACCGTTGCCATGGGCCTTGTGGGGGCAGCCTTAGGTGCGCCCTTCCTTGCCATTGGGATTGCCATCTATCACCGCATCCAAAAGTTTAGGAAGGGCGAGCTTACTGACGAAGACTTAGAAGAGCGCGTCCACAGCAATGAATACCTTACTGCCTTATACGCGCCAATTAAACGTTTGCTGGGAAGAGGAAGGGCGCAAGCTTAAACGACTAGTGGCTGGCAGGATCGGTTACAGGGATGTCAGAGGAGTCGCTAGAGGGACTTTGCTAGTAGGCTAACTAAGCTTTCTGCAGTTGATTCTTTGGCCTCAAAAATTTGAGTAGGCGCAAGGTGTTGTCTGTGTAATTCTGCTGTAGTGACAGGCCCTATGCTGAAAATTTTTCTTGACTTCAGGTAGTCAGCCGCCTGCTGCCTGCTATCATCAGCACCGTCAAGTATGTTCACAAAATAGCGAACTGTAGACGGGGAAGAAAAGACAATTGCGTCAGCGTGCTTAATGCCCGCAATTTGTTCTGCGCTTGCCTCTGCCTGCACTGTTTGATAAACAGGAGCTATAGATACCTCATAGCCAAATTCTGGTAGCTGCTTTTCAAGCACATCACGTGCCTCTAGGGCACGCGGGATAAGTATGCGGCTACCCTGTTGCTTAGCTTGCGGAAATGCTGCAAACATCTCTACCAGACCTTCTGCCTGAAAGTTTTTTGCCATTGCAGATGGACTAGCGCCATAAGCCTCCAACGCCTGTCCTGTTGCAGGTCCCACTACTGCGATTTTTGGCAGTGGCCCCAGTTGTGATGTCTGTTTGTCTTGTGGGATTAGCTTGGTGTAGTAGTTGAAGAAATTATGTACCGCATTAACACTGGTAAACACTATCCAGTCATAGGAATCTATCTCTGATAGAGCACGCTGGATAATGCTTTCGTCAGGTGGCGGAATAAGTTTAATCGTAGGAAAGGATATAACACGGGCACCTAGATCTTTCAGTGCACCTGCCATAGCCGCCCCTTGTTCAAGGGTGCGTGTTAGCACGACTGTCTTATGCTCCAGTGGTTTTCCCATACATGCAATCTTACAGTAAGTCCCCTAGTTCATTTCGTAATTCGCGCTGCAGAAGATAGCGTTTCATAAGTTCTGCCTGGCGCACAATATCAACACAGGACTCGGCAAGCATCTCTTTTGAGCGAGGAGTCTTATGCCTATAGGTTGGTCCTAGCACGAGGGCAAAATTTGACGCCTCATTGCGAGCAAAGGTTACATAGGTGCGTAAATTATTTGGCTTAATTCCAACAGAATTAAGCGCCCAGGCAGCGCGAACACAGGCTGCATCGCTTGCACTCAATCGAGCATTCGCTGTTGTCCCACCAGCACTGGGAAAATCTACAATTTGAAACTTTTTAAGTTCTGAAAAAAATTGCTCAGGGATTTTTTCATCACGAATCATCTCGGCTACTGAAACAACAGGGGTCTCATCTCGCTTTAATCCGTAGCGCTCTTCGTCACTGACAAAGTCGTGAGCGTTGCCATAATTGTCAGAAGTCGCAGTGTTGCCCCCAGCACCATTTGCCGTGCTCTGCATACTTGCAGCAGCCGCACCAATGCCTGACCCTTGCCCCTGTGCCGCGTGAGCGTCTTTATCAATCTCTTGCTGCAAAATATCTGCAAGTTCTGGGGCAACCAGACCGCGATCATATTCATCAAGCTTTTGCTTAATGACAGCAAGCGGGAGGAATTTTTCACGCTGCAGGCGCAGGATTAATTCAATGGATTTAAGATCATCTTTGGAATATTTACGATAGCCCCCCGCAGTGCGCTCGGGAATTATGAGCTCTTCATCCTCTAAGTAGCGCAGCTTAGATACTGAAAGGTCCTCGTACTGCATTTGCAGTTTTTGAACTACCTCTCCTATGGTTAAGTAGTCACGAAAGCTCATGGCTTAACCCGCACAATTAGCTATTACCCCAGCAAAACATTAACTGGAAAGTTCCTATCTGAAGTATGTCACCGCATTTAAGCAATGCCTCTTCAACAATATTGCCATTGAGGTAAGTACCATTAAGCGAGCCTAAATCGCGCACACTTACCTCCGCACCTTCACGCAAAATCGCAGCATGTTCCCGGGATACGGTAATGTCTCCCAAAAAGAGTTGTGCTTCAGGATCACGCCCAATAATAATGCGTTCCCCCTCAAGAAAAAAGCGCTCTCCTACCTGTGGCCCTTTAACGACCTGCAAGAAAATGTCATCATCTGGCGTGTGCTCGACAATCGTCTTGACCTCTGGAAGTCCCACAGGGACAAAAGAGGTTGTCGACTGATCTGCCGTATCCATACAATCAGGACAAAGGCGGTTTGCTCCCTCTATGAAAGTTCCGCAACTTTGACACTCTGCCATTAGGCTGATTCTTCCTCTTCAAGACGAATACGAACTTTGTGGATTTCCTCCTGGAAGGCTTCTAGCAGTTCTTCATCTTGTTTGATCGCATAACGCCTCTCTTCAATGATGCGGTTGCGAACAAAAGGATCCTCCATGACGTCAAAAAGATCACGCTCTGACTCGCTCATTTCACGCACGATATATTCAATAGCGCGCGCTTCAGGAACACTCAAGAAAAGATTAGACTTCTTGCCCTTAGTTCTCTTGCCAAATCTAAACATCAGCTTCTTTCCTCCATCTTAGGTCCGGTTTCCTCACTGCCGCCGCCTCATCAAGGCGCCTTACTGGTGTCGTATAGGGAGCACCACCTAGCAATTCAGGATTTTCTTTAATCTCATCTGCAATCGCAATCATTGCTTCTGCAAACAAGTCAAGATCTCTTAACGGCTCAGTCTCTGTCGGCTCAATCATCATAGCTTCATCCACAAGCAACGGGAAGTAGATCGTTGGTGGGTGGAATCCATAGTCTAGCAATCGCTTCGCTACGTCAAGTGTTCGAACCCCATATGCCTCTTTAAAAGGAGTGCCTGTTAGGACAAATTCATGCATGCAGATACCGTCAAAGGCCAACTTATAGTGATCTTCTAAAGTCGCACGCAGATAGTTTGCTGAAAGTACTGCTTGATGTGCAACAGCGCGCAAGCCCTCCCCACCTAGTGAGCGAATGTAAGTCCAGGCGCGCACCAAAACAGCCACATTGCCATAGAAGCTACGCACTCGCCCTATTGAGTTCTCTGGCATCGCCAAAGCATAGAGCTCGAAGGCGCCTTCTTCTGTCGAAGGTCCATCAGTGTCATCAGCACTGGCAACAGGTGCTGTGAATTTCGCCACAATCGGCCCTGGCAAAAACGGTGCGAGTTCTTCATTGACACAGATTGGTCCAGCCCCTGGGCCGCCTCCCCCATGGGGGGTAGAAAAAGTCTTATGCAGATTGATGTGCAGTGCATCAAACCCCATATCCCCTGGGCGAGACACGCCCAAAATAGCATTCAGGTTCGCACCATCACAGTAAGTAAAAGCTCCAACAGCGTGACAGGCCTCATTGATCTCAATAATCTGAGGTTCAAAAAGCCCCAGTGTATTGGGGTTTGTTAACATGAAGGCCGCCACATCTTCATCTAAAAGCTGGCGGAGGCTGTCCAAATCTACAAGGCCCTCTGGGCTTGAAGGTACTGTCACTGTCTCATAGCCTGCCATGGCAACTGATGCAGGGTTTGTGCCGTGTGCTGTATCAGGTATGATGACCTTTGTGCGGGCAGTCTTTCCCCCAGTGCGAGCTAGATGAGCAGCACGAAAAGCCATAAGCGCTGCATATTCACCATGAGCACCTGCAGACGGTTGCAAGGAAGTCGCAGCAAAGCCTGCAATTTCTGCAAGGTCTACCTGAAGTTCATACATCATCTGCAAGATACCTTGCGTGCTGTATTCTGGTTGATAGGGGTGCAAATTTGCAAAACCAGGTAGTCGTGCTGCATCCTCGTTTAGACGCGGGTTATACTTCATCGTACATGACCCCAAAGGATACATGCCTCCATCAACGCCAAAGTTCATAGACGCAAGGTGGGTGTAGTGGCGCATAATGTCAGTTTCGCAAACCTGAGGCAATGTTGGCCCCGCACCCTTTTTTGCAATATAGTCAGACAAAATAGGAATATCGCCTAGCTGGAGTGGCGCTATATCGCTTGCAGGGGCGGTAAGACAACCATCAACCTCTTGCGAACCCTCTCCTAGGCCTTTTGCCGACAGTTCATAAATAGTCTCTTTTGGACCTTTGTAGTTCAGTCTATTCACAGCTTCTTTCGCCTTCGCTAGATCAGTCTTATCCAAGGTTCTTCACCACCTGAACAAAAGCATCGATTTCTGCGCGCGTACGCTTTTCAGTAACTGCAAAGAGGATGAGTGCGTCCTCTTGAACCTTTAGCACTTCAATCTTTTCTGCTTCAGCAGGGTTTTCGGGATCCAGATCATATTCTTCTAAGTCCAGCTTTTCACCAGGATCTAGGATGACGCCAGCAAGATATCCCTGCTCAAAGAGTTCATCGTGCCACTGGAATATGTCTCTCTCGCCGCTGTACACAAGCGGAAATTCATAGCCAAAGGACTGACCTCTATCATGGGCAGGTGAGTCATCTACGGGCGAATAGAAAAGACCTGTTTCCACAAGACGGTCGCGCAAGTAGTGAGCCTTTGTCACACAGTCTGTGGCAATGTCGCGCAAACCCTTGCTGCCCGCTGCAGCAAGGTACATGCCTGCAGCAAGTGCACATAAGGCATGATTGCTACAAATATTCGAGGTTGCCTTTTCACGACGAATATGCTGCTCACGGGTCGACATAGTCAGAACATAGCCTACATTTCCGTCCACATCGGTAGTTCGCCCAACAAGGCGCCCAGGCAATTGACGTACACATTTCTGCGTGCAGGCAAAGTAGCCTAACCCTGGTCCTCCGAAAGACATGGCATTGCCCAGAGGCTGTCCTTCACCGACAACAATGTCAGCACCCAAATCGCCAGGTCGCGTCAGCAGCCCCAGCATGATGGGATTGGTATCTAGTACAACATAGGCGCCTGCGGTTTTGGCATCCTCAATAAGAGGTCTGATGTCTTCTACGATTCCGAAAAAGTTTGGATAAGGCAAAAGCACCGCTGCTACTTGGCCTGAGTATTCTTCGAGTGCTTCAATAAATGCTCCCTTATCAGTAGCAAGGTTATTGTCAAGGGGAATAAAAACAGGCTCAATAAGTTCTGAGCTTGCATAGGTCATCATGGTTTCGAGTTTTTCAGGGTGCAAAGCTTCTGACACAAGCATCACTTTACGTTTGCCGCGCGTTAGGCGCAGTGCCATAAAGGCTGCCTCGACAAGAGCAGTTGCCCCGTCATACATGCTGGCATTTGCAACATCCATACCAGTCAGCTCACAGATACCCGTCTGATATTCATAGATTGCCTGTAAAGTTCCCTGGCTTACCTCTGGTTGATAGGGTGTATATGCTGTAAAGAATTCGGGCCGACGCAGCAAGTGGTCAATAAAGGCTGGGGCATAGTGATCATAGCAGCCAGCTCCTGCAAAAGACGCATATTCATGTGCAGCAATGTTGGTATCTGCCAACTGTGCCAGATGAGCGCTCAAGTCAATCTCTGACATACCGCCTTTAACCTGGGGTGCATCTTTTAACTTAACACTTTTTGGAATATCAGCATAAAGTTCATCAACGCTACTAACGCCAATGCGCTTCAGCATCTGCTCGCGCTGCTCTTTAGTGATAGAAATATAGTTCATAAAAGGTCACAAATCCTTTAAGCAAGGCTTGCATCGTAGGATGCAGCATCAATCAATTCCTCTAATTCTTCTGGATTATCCATGCGTACGCGAAGCAACCAGCCATCGCCATAGGGATCGTTGTTAACTGTTTCAGGGGTATCCTCAAGCATCTCATTGGCAGCAAGGACTTCCCCACCCACAGGCATGAGAAGCTCAGATACTGATTTCACGCTTTCGACTTCGCCGAAAGCCTCTTCAACTGCAAAGCTGTCGCCTTCTTCGGGAAGCTCGACAAAAACGATTGAACCTAGTTGTTCTGCTGCATAAGCAGTAATACCAATAGTTGCCTCATCTCCGTTGACAAGCACCCATTCGTGGTCGGTAGAATACTTGCGATCTGCTGGAGTTGTCATCCATGCCCCTTTCATTTCCTGCACCACAGGCGCAAAACGGCTCACTATGAACTGCAGAGGATTCCCACCATGCAGCCATCCTTATTTCATGATTATTAATACCTTGCAATAGTACCAAAATACCAGTGGAATTCAGGGAAAAATTTGAGATGAAAACTGCCAGCTGTATGGATTATGTTGTACACATTTCTGTATACAAACTGCAGAAGAACTGCTGCCTCACTGAGCGCTTCTTCAGCACCTGGCTAGCAGTCTATTCATTCGTGCAAAGAGAGGACATCAAGCGCCTCTTCTGCCTGATAGGAGCTGCGAACAAGGGGGGCAGAAGCAACGAAGCTAAACCCTTTGCTGCGGGCAATTTCTCCGTACTGCTCAAATACCTCTGGCTCAAGGAAGGCCTGGACGGGATAGTGACTATGGCTAGGTGCAAGATATTGCCCAATAGTAAGCAGCTCGCAACCCACTGCTCGAAGATCATCAAAAAGTTCAAGAATTTGCTCGTGGGTTTCACCCAGTCCTAACATAATGCCTGACTTTGACCTAATTTCTGGCGCTAGCTTTTTGATTGCCTCAATTAATGCAAGCGAGCGCTGATAGTCGGCCCCTTTGCGCACCTGCGGATACAGTGCTTTTACCGTTTCCATATTATGACTAATCACACTAGGTTTTGCTTCAGCAACAACACGTAGCGCGTCCCTATCCCCTGCAAAATCTGGAATAAGAACTTCTACTGCTGTCTGAGGCGCGCGCTCCCGTATTGTCTGTATTGTTTTAGCAAAGTGCAGAGCGCCTGCATCAGGCTTGCTCTCTGTGGTCTGCGTGTCCGTTGTAGTCGCAGCAAGATCATCGCGCGTTACAGAGGTGATGACAACATACTGCAATTCTAACTGTGCCACAGCACGGGCAACATTTGCTGGTTCGCGTGGATCCAAAGGTTTTGGACTGGCTGTTGTCACATTGCAGAAACGACAATTGCGCGTGCACCTTGTTCCCATGATCATAAAGGTAGCGGTTTTTCGTGAAAAGCAGTCAGAATAATTAGGACAGTTGGCTTCCTTGCAAACGGTATTAAGTCCCAATTCTTTAAGTAGACCTTCGACCTCTGATTGCTCAGGGCTAAAGCGACGTGACACACGCAGCCAATCAGGTTTGCGCTGTATAGATGAATAGTCCTTAGTCGAAGACACAGGACAAGAACTCCTCTGCGCTAATTCCCCCCAAATAAGGGCTCAGGGCATCAACGCTCACCTCTTTTGCCGCAAACTCATCAAGTGCTTGCGTGAACTTTTCGCGACTGTAAGGAAGCCCCACTAAGAGCTGTTCAAGTTGTGTTACCGGGACGCTTCCCAAAAAATCACCATGAACCGAGCAGGCAATAACAAGGCCCTTTACAATATCTAGGTAAACATCAAGCAATCCCGCATCAAAGCGCCTTCGGGTGTGCTGACTAAAAGGCGGAGTCCTCTTGCCCGCCCAATCTGGATTTCCATACTTTTCTTGATAGATGTGCTTGATAATGGCTTCGTCACCGCAGTTTAGCTCTAAGCTCTGCGCATTATGTGCCTCGACTAATGCCTGCGTAAAAGTGTGGACAAACTCTGCCGTATCTAGGCTAGCAATAGGCAGGTCAGAGCTTTGCGCATACTCTTTGACATTTGTTACCCTGCTGCGAATCGATTTTACTGCCTTGCTGCGAAACTTCTCGTCGTCAACACGAAGCAAAGAGCTTAATCTGTCAAGGTCTGCATCAAAAAGCAACGAGCCATGTGTGCAGCAGCGGCCTCGGTAAACATGCTGTGCCATACCTGAAATCTTTTTACCCTCTAGCAAGATATCGTTTCTTCCCTGGGATACTGCAGGGATGTCCAATTTTTCCAGCGTAGTCGTAAGTAGCTCTGCAAATGAGTTCTGGGCCGCCTTTTGAGGAAATGTATCGAGCGCCCCTGACGCACGGTACTTTTCTGGAAGAATCAAGCTAATCAGCAATGTGCCCGCATCTGTGTATATTGCCCCACCACCGCTAGGCCGCCTGACAACTTTGACGGCATGTGCAGATGCAGAGTCAAACACGATTTCTGCATCAGCAATTTGATATTGCCCCAACATAACTGTCGGCTCTGTTTGCCAAAGCATCACAGTTGGCTGGGCTAGATCAAAATGACGCAACAGAAATTCCTCTGTTGCAAAGTGATAGGCAGCGTCTAGACTGCTAGGCTTTAGGTAAAACATAGAAAGGTGGTTTTACGACCTCGGCCTGCGCTCTGCGCTTACGAATACCAATTTCAAGCTTTGTCCCCTCTGCTGCATATTCACGGGGTACATAGGCAGTGGCAATTCCTATGCCCAGTGATGGCGCATGGGAACCACTCGCTATTGTTCCGATCTGTTCGTCACCGTCAAACACTGGATAACCAGCGCGCGGAATCCCTCCCTCGATGCTCAGATATGCCAGCTTTTCTGCACAGCCTTCCTCGCGCGCTCGCGTCACAGCTTCGCAGCCTACATACCCTGTCTTTGCCTTAGGACAAACCCAGCCAAGCCCTGCCTCGATAGGATTTCGAGTACGGTCCATGTCGTTGCCATAAAGGTGATAGCCCATCTCTAGGCGCAAGGTGTCACGTGCGCCCAATCCAACAGGTGTCACCTGCTCGAAAGACATGAGTGCGCGCCATACTGCAACAGCATCCTCTCTGTGCATTATGAGTTCAACGCCGTCTTCACCCGTATATCCTGTGCGGGCAACAAGCATGGTGGCACCACCGACCATTTTCAAGGGGGCAATATGGAAGCGTTTAGGTGGCTGCCAATCCTCATCAAGGGCAAGCTCTTTGATAACGGCAAGAGCCTCTGGTCCCTGCACGGCAATAATTGATGAACGCTCTGATTCATCGTATATCGCAAGCCCCTCTGGACAGTGCTGCATGAGCCATTCAAGATCGCCCTGGGCATTACCTGCGTTTACAATAAGCATAAACTCTGCCCCTGTATGATAAACAATCAGATCATCGATAATGTGACCCTCTTCATCTAGCATGAGCGTATACTGGGCGGCTCCTACTTCTTCAATCTTTGCCAGGTCATTGCTAAGCATTTTTTGCAAGAAGTCCCATGAACCTTCGCCACTTACCCTGAAAGTCGCCATGTGTGAGACATCAAATATGCCAACATCTTGACGTGTTGCTAGATGTTCCTCAACAATACCTTGGTATTGCAGGGGCATGTCAAACCCTGCAAAAGGAGTCATCGTTGCACCTAATGCAAGGTGCTCTTCATGCAGGGCAGTATTTTTTACGGAATCTGTAGTTTGTGCATTTCTATCTTTGCTCATCAAACGCCTCTCATCTTTTAACTCAACCTATTCATGTGCGCTGCGCAAGCAACTTATCTGCCACGCCACGCAATGAGTGCATTATAGTACCACTGCACCAAAAAGAAGGGATTATTTACATCCTGCGTAGCGATTAGCGGCACGCGGGCAATCATCCTCTCGCGCTGGGTAAAGGTCATATATCCTACCTCGTCACCTCTGCGTATTGGAGAGCGCAATTCTGCTATATCAACGCTTTGCTCAACAGCTCCCGCAATATCAAGTACAGGAATTGTTATGTCCTGGCTTACTGCTACCTGCACCGTTCTATCAGGAAAATTGGCAACAGGCGCATTGCTTACCACTGTATTTTCAAGTGCTAGTTTTTGTTCGCGGTAGTGAGTAAACCCAAAGTCAAGCAAGCTACGCGCCTCGAAAAAGCGAGTAAGATCTGCCCGTGTCCCTAAGACAACAGCGAAAAGCTCAAGGTCATTTCTTTCCGCAGACATCACAACGCTAAATCCAGCACCCGTGGTACGGCCCGTCTTAACCCCTGTTGCCCCTGTATAGGACTGCAATAAAATATTGGTGTTGTCTAGATTGTGCGTCGCTCTATTTGTAGTGAAGCTTGCCTCAACCATACCTGCAACTTCGCGAAACTCTGGAATCGACATAGCAAAGCGCGCTAGGGTTGCGAGGTCACGCGCAGAAGAATACTGATCAGGAAAGTCTAATCCAGAGGCATCGCGAAAATTCGTGTTGCTCATACCCAGCTCTGCTGCGCGCTCATTCATCAATTCGACAAAGCTTGGCAAGTCCCCTGATACTGCAACGGCAATGGCCTGGGCTGCGTCATTTCCAGAAACCAGCATAAGGGATTGCAGTAGTTGTTCCCTGGTCAAAATGTCGCCTTGTCGCAAGAAGGCCCGTGATTCCCTGTCGCCCAGATGCATAGCAGGAAGCGTGAACTCTTCATCTTCATCGAGGTTTTCTATGGCAAGAACTGCCGTCATTATTTTTGTAAGAGAAGCCGGTGCTCTGCGCTCATCAAGGCCGCGTGACCAAAGAATACGCCCGTCCTGAGTCACAAGAGCCCCTGCTGTCATAGTGACATCAGGCATAATTTCATATTGGATGCCAAACTCAGTCCACGGGACACCATCAAGCTCATCATGGTCCAGAGCCTCTGCAAGAGCAGTCACCGGCATTGCTTGAGCAAGCAGCGCAAACAAAAGTAGCGCAATAAGTAATAGTCTTTTTGAAAATTTCATTAGCTTATCTTATAGGAAATGTCGTGCGAAATAAACTCTGCAACGCAGGCTTAGTCATGAAAAACACTGTCGCCAAATATCTTAAACCCAGCATCTTCAATTACTTTCACAGCACCGCGCGACTTAAAGCGACAGAAATTGACCGCCTGCTTAGTCTTAGGATCAACGAAACAGTAGGTATAGCTAATGTCAATTCCTGCATCTGCAATAGCTTCAAAAAGTTTGCCCAAAGCCCCAGGGGTATCAGGGATCTCTACTGCCACAACATCAGTAGTTGTTACCGAAAACCCTGCATCTCTTAATGCGGCAGCTGCATCTTCAGTCCTGTCACAGATAATGCGCGCTACTCCAAAGTCATTAGAGTCAGCTAGGAAAAGGGCATGCATATTGATCCCCTTTTCACCTAATACATTTGCAAGCATGTTCAGACGACCGGGGGCATTTTCCAAAAATACTGAAAGTTGCTGGGCCATGATATTCTCGTCTCCTTAAAATTGCTTATCTAACGCCTATTTACGCCTATCTACCGCTTATCTATGAGGCGAACAGCTTTTCCTTCTGTTCGCGTAATCGAAAAAGGTTCAACGATGGTAAGCTTAACACTTACCATCAAGACATCTGCAATCGCTGTGCGTACTTCATTGCTCAGTCTTTCCAAAGCTGCCATCTCATCAAAGTCAAAGCCAGGTGCAAGTTCTACGCGCACCTCCATGGCATCCATACTTGCCTCACGCGTCAACACAACCTGGTATTGCGGGGCCAGTCTATCAACAAAAGAAAGAAGCACCTGTTCAATCTGACTAGGGTACACATTTACTCCGCGCACGATTATCATGTCATCGCTTCTGCCCGTAATCCGCTCTATTCGACGATGAGTACGCCCACAACTACAGTCACCCCTAAGTATGCGCGTAATGTCATGCGTGTTATAGCGCAGCAGTGGTATTCCCTCTTTGGTAAGTGTGGTAAATACGAGCTCTCCGTACTGTCCATCAGCAAGGGGCTCACCCGTATCACGGTCAAGGACTTCAACATAGAATTGATCTTCATTAATATGAAGTCCTGCCTTTGCCTCACATTCAAAAGCAACGCCAGGACCCATAATTTCTGAAAGGCCATAGATATCATAAGCCTCAATGCCTAAGTCCTTTTCTAGCGAATTGCGCATATTGTCTGACCATGGTTCTGCGCCAAAGATTCCAAAGCGCAGCGGTAGGGTCGACAAATCGACTCCAAGTTCTGCAGCAGTCTCTGCAAGTAGTACCCCATAGCTAGGTGTACAAGCAAGGCCGCCTGCAGGAAGCAGGTCGCGCAGGAACTGCACTTGCCTTTTTGTGTTGCCACCCGATATGGGAATGGCGCACGATCCTAGAAGCTCTGCTCCGTAGTGCAAGCCCAGTCCTCCAGTAAACAAACCGTAGCCATAGGCAATATGTAGATAGTCGTCAGGTCCGCCACCTGCGCCAACAATGGCACGCGCAACACATTCAGACCAATTCGCAATATCAGTTTTTGTATAGCCGACTACCGTTATACTGCCTGTGGTACCACTTGAAGCATGGACACGCACGATGTCTTTTGCAGGGGCAGCAAACATTCCGTAGGGATAAGCAGCCCTAAGATCATCTTTGCAAGTAAGTGGTGCATGGCACAAATCATCCAAAGTTTTCAACTTCTGAGGATCAAAGTTCGCTTCATCAAATTTCTGCTTGTAGCTGGGTACTGCCTGATAAAGGCGCGAGGCTAAGGTGCTTAGTCTGTCCAGCTGCAATGCACGCAGCTCAGACTGTCGCATGCTCTCAATAGCTGAATTAAACATGCGCTGCATGGGCGTACCTCCTCCCCTTTAATGTGGTCGGCAGTGCGACTGGTAATGTAGTCGGCAGTGTGACCAACAAAGGCTAATCGTCATCATTGCTGCCTGAATCATCATTGCTTGGAGCTGGCCTTTGCGTGCCTACGCGAACGATCTCATCAATTGAGCGATACCTGCTAGTAAAGGTCTGTTCACGCACAACGCGGTCTCCGTCCCTTACGGTATAGTACACGTTTACAGTGCCTCCACGCTGACCAGCTCGCTCAACGACCCTAGTGCCTTGGGGCAAAGAGCTATCGCGCACCTCTTCGGTACCAAAATTGCCGCGCCTAAATTCGCCCGTTCGTATATCGACGGTATAGCCTGGGTCAAGTCCAAAGAAGGATACTGTCACTGACGAACTTGTCGCTGAAGTAGCTATGAGGATGTAGTTATCCAAGGTATTGCGGAAGCGGAAATCTGGCCCATTCCAGGCAACCGTTGCATCCCTTCCTGGCGGATAAGCACTGAGGAAGGTTGAGTGGTTGATGCGCTGGGTTATCTCAACACCAGAATTCATAGTGGTATTAAAGAGCGTTGTCGATACCTGACAGATGCCTCCCCCAACAGAAGTTGACATCTCTCCACGGATGATAGCACCCGCCTCTTGGAAGCCGCGGGCTGCAGTACGCTGACCAGTAGTGCCATTGAAAGAGAATTCTTCGCCAGGGGCAATAATCGTCCCATCAAGAATTTCTGCAATCAGGCGAATGTTATTGACGCGTGGTCTATTGTTCGCAGAAAAATTAGTGGTGTAGGTTGAGATCCTCTCGCGGATATTCATAGCCTCTGCGTCTGCAGTGCTTCGGCGAGGCTGAACGTCATTCATGCTAACTTCAACGCTACGCCTGCTAGCGTCCATAATAATAAGTGCTTCTGCCATATCCTCTTTGAGCTGCTGGGTATCAATACCCGATCCAATCTCTGAGGGATGGATGATTACTTCCCCGCCACTTACTGAGAAGCGCGCATTTACAGGCGCACGATTTACGTCTGCTCCCAGGCGGTCTACTATGCGCTCTTGAACTTCCTCGCTGTCAAGGATTGCTTCTAGCACAAAGTCTGCTGTAGGAGTTGGTTCTAATGAGCGCAAGGTCACGTCTTCATCTTCAAGCCTGTCATTGCGCTGGAAGGTGATAAGCCTTGCAAGATCATCAGATTCAAAAGTCCAGCTTCTGTCACCATAGCTTATTTCAACAGGAAGTCCCTTTGCACCATTTGCCGTACTGGCGGCGCGGGCTGCATTGGCATCATCAATATCGCGCGGAGCAACCCCGACAGGCGCGTCTGCCTGATAGCTGCGCTCTAACATTGCATTTGCTATGCGCACTATCAGTTCTGCTTCATCAAGCTTGATGCCATCGCTTCCGCTAACCATCTCGAAGGTTTCTCCTTCAAGGTTTACCCTGGAATCAATGGGATTTATATTGGTTTTCTCGCGAATTTCCTTAAAGCGCTCTGTCGCTTTATCATCATCTGCTGCCGCAGTAACTGCAACCTGATGGATCTCTATATAGCTCATAGCACGGTCGCGCAAAGCTTCAAGCAAGTTGTCAGAACGCCCAAAGTCAAAGGCTTCTTGTGCAGCAGCGGTCGTGTCAAAGCTAAGACCCAGCTCTTCGGCAAAGATTTCCCAGTACAAAGCGGCTTCTTCTGGGTCTTCTGCCTCTTCTGGGGTATGCACAACCTCGATAGGATCTTCTGCGTATTCAGATAGTCGCGCGTTCAGATATTCACGAGCCTCGTCAGCAGTCTTCCCTCCCACAGGAATATCGCTTACCACGACATTGCGATGGATTGTCCCCCAAGACGAAAGATAGTCATAGGCAATGACCCCTGCTAAGGCCACAAGGATAAGGACAAGGGGAATCGCCACCCAGAGAAATTTCTTCTTTCTTTTCTTTTTAGTCTTTTCCTGCTCAATAAGCTCTTTGCGCTGCTGAGCTGCTGCTTTTCTCGTAGGAACAGCAGTATCAACTTCATCTATTTGCTCGATGACTTCGCCTGCAGAATCATCTGCGTCTTCATGACGATCATCGTAAAGTACTCGTTTAAGCAGTTCCTTGTCGCTAAGCTTCATTACTCACTTCTTCTTGTAATTTTTTCGCCGACCTCAACAATTGAGCTCCATCCCAGATATAGCTTAGCAAAGTTAGCACTGAAAAAACCAGACCGACATATACAAGCCATATCCACACTAAATAAGGCTCTGCGGTAAAACCAGGAAACGCGGCAGAGTCTGTCCATCCTAGACCTGCAGGAATTGTTCCAACACCTGAGATAAGCCCCGCAAAACCCGCAAGCAATGCTGCTGTAGTAATCTTTCCAACCATGCGAATCTTGATTTCAACTACAGTGATTTTTCGCACTATGGCAAGTCCTGAAAGAAGGAAGAAGTCTCTGAAGATAATGAAAATCAAAACCCATAAAGGCAGCAGATCAACTATGAAAAGCGCTAGGACTCCGCAGCCAAGCAGCAGTCTGTCTACCAGAGGATCTATCGCTTTGCCAAATTCTGTAACAGTATCTGTCTTTCTTGCAATATATCCGTCCACAAAGTCTGTAAGTCCTGCTAGGGCAAAGAGGAAAAAGGCAAGGATGGTATTTCCGCCATTGATAATTAACACAAAGACTAAGGGCACAAGAAGCAATCTGCTAAAGGTTATGGCATTGGGAATTGTTAGGATACGCTCGTGCTTGCGTCCGTACTGACCATTAGAATTTTGTTCAGATTTTTCTGGCTCGCTATGTTGAACAGAGAAAAGCATATTAGAAAAATAGCGAAATTTGAGCTGTTAGGCTAGCACTTCAACGCCTGCTGAAATGAACTTGTCAACTAGCTCGGGCACCGTAAGGTTTGACTTTTGTTCACCGGTGGCTTCAAAAATGATTTCCCCGTCTCGCATCAACACAAGTCTGTTTCCGTATTTGATAGCATCTGCCATATTATGGGTAACCATGAGTGCCGTTAGGTAGTTGTCTTCAATAAGCTGCACGGAGAGTTCAAGCACGCGCTTTGCTGTCTTTGGATCAAGGGCTGCAGTGTGCTCATCCAAAAGAAGAATCTTGGGATTTCGCAAGGTAGCCATAAGCAGGGTAATTGATTGACGTTGGCCGCCTGAAAGCAGCCCTATGCGTGTGTTGAGCCTGTCCTCAAGACCTAGGTCAAGGCGTGAAAGAAGTTCGCGGTATTGGACGCGCTCTGCCGCTTTAATTCCTCGCCTAAAACTGCGTCTTGCTCCGCGTCTGTGCGCCAGTGCCAAGTTTTCTTCGATGGTCATGTCAGGGGCAGTGCCGCGCATGGGGTCTTGGAAAACACGACCGACATATTTTGCGCGGACGTGTTCTTGCATGAAGGTGATGTCCTTGTTGTCGAGCACTATTTTTCCGCTGTCGGGCATATAGGTCCCTGCAACGGTGTTGAGCATGGTCGATTTGCCTGACCCATTGCCCCCAATAACAACGACGAAATCGCCCTCTTCGAGGAACAACCCCGTGTCTTTAAGGGCATGAACTTCGTTTACCGTGCCCGCATTAAAGGTTAGATTGACTTTATTGAGTGCGAGCACCTGTTAATCCTTTCGCCCTTTTGGTAGCCAGCCCAACCAAGCATCCATTCCATTTGGTCGATTGGGTCCTGCCTGGTCAAAAGTCCCTTTGCGATGTTTGATGCGGCGCGATAGGGCATCAATTTGCTCGCGAGCTGTAGGTAGCCAGAGCGCAAGTGCCACGGTAATGGCCGTAAAAAGTCTGAGGTCAGTTGCAGCCATACCTGCTTCAAGTACCATGGCGATGATAATACGATATACAACTGCACCCAAGACTACTGCAATCATGCTGCGTAGCAAGGTGGTGCGTCCAAAAATAACTTCACCAATGATAAGTGAGGCAAGCGCAATAACAATGGCACCAATTCCCATTTGAATATCAACAAAGCCTTGATATTGCACCAGTAGTCCGCCTGCAAGCCCCACGAGTGAGTTTGCGCAGGCAAGTCCGACCAATTTCATGGTGTTGATGTTAATACCCTGGGCAGTCGACATGTCGGGGTTATTTCCTGTTGCACGCAAAGCAGAACCAAATTCGGTTGTGAGAAACCAGCGCAAGAGCACAATGACTAGTGCTGCGGTAACGATGGATATAATAATGATGGCATGGTCTCTGCTAAGCCCCATTTCAATGAAGGGGGTCAGCAGGGTGTCTTGTCTCAAGAGCGGAACGTTTGGTCTGCCACCCATGATGCGCAAGTTGATTGAGTACAATGCTGTCATGGTCAAAATACCCGAGAGAAGCGCAGGTATTTTCAGCCTTGTATGCAAAAAGCCCGTTAGAGTACCAGCGATAGCTCCTGCAAAGGCAGCGCAGCCAAGTGCCACCAGAGGATGCACGGGAGGAATGTTGATATAGATCAGATCCCCGATGGCAATTTGCACACCATCAATAATGAGCATCGCTGCAACAGCTGCACCCGTAACAATTGATCCTTCAACGCTGAGGTCAGGCATGTTTAACACGCGGAAACTGATAAAAATCCCAAGGGTAACAAGACCCCAAATGAGTCCCAGTCCCGCTGCTGCTGCAAGTATATTAGCCATTAGTTAAAACGTCGTCCTGTTGTCCAACTGCTATTCAGGTGGCTCCAAAGCCTGTACATAGCCTTGGAATCTTTCGGGGATTGAAATTCCGAGGATTTCAACCACCTCTTCATTAATGGTGATTTCGTCACCAGGCACTGTTTGGATAGGCATGGTAGCTGGGTCTGCTCCTTCAAGCACCTCTACTGCCATACTTGCCGCTTTCACACCAAGGTCAAAGTAATCGATTCCCATGGTGGCAAATCCGCCAGATTTAACCATGTTGATTTCGCCGCATATGGTGGGAACACCAGCAGTGTTAGCCACGTCAGCTACAATCGCCATGGCAGAAGCAATAACATTATCTGTTGGGATAAAGATGAAGTCGGCAGTTCTGACGAGGGACGCCATGGCCTGCTGAACCTCATTAGTGTTTTCTACCGTGCGATCCTCATAGTCTAACCCTAGTTCTGCAAGCGCATTTTTGGCAATCTCGATTTGGTACACAGAGTTAGCCTCTTGAGAGCTGTAGATAAGGCCAACTGTCTGTGCATTTGGCACAAGGTCAAGCCCTAGTAAAATTTGATCTTTGACAGGATTCATGTCAGTAGTTCCTGTGATATTGCCCCCTGGGACCTCATCACTGTCGACAAGCTCAGCGCGCGTATAACTGGTAATTGCTGTACCTATGACAGGGATGCTGTCAGTACGCATTGCTATTGCCTGAGCAGAAGGCGTTGCAACAGCCAGTACCAAATCTACCTCTCTGCTTACAAAGCGATCGGCAATGGTTGACAGAGTATTGTGATCACCCTGAGCATTTTGATAGTCAAAAATGACATTTTCACCATCAACAAAGCCTGCATCAGCCATTCCTGCAATGAAGCCTTCGCGTGCAGCATCAAGTGCGGGATGCTCTACAATCTGGATGATACCAATAGTAATGGGCTCTTCAGCAGATGATGAACTTTCTCCCTCGCAGCCTGCAAGTGCCACAAGCGCGAGCGCAACAACCAGAGCCACGGCGAGTACTGTTATCAGTTTTTTCATTACATATCCCCTATCACGCTATACATCTGCGGTGAAAACTACCTAAGAATTACTATCATCCTATGTATAATACAACAGAAACGCCGCCCACATGAAAAATCTCAAATACCCTCGTTCTTGAGTGCGCTTAAGCCTTCACGTACGCGGCGTCTTTCTAAAAGCTTAAAGCTTCTGCCTTATCCAACTTTACGGACAGCCCTCTACAGACTGGTCCCGAAATCACGACGGAAGGCTTCTGCCAACTTGTTAGGCCAGTCAGAGGTTGCCTTGAGCGTACCAAAGAAGAATCTGAGCACCTCTGGTTCATCATCAAAGGTAAGGCCGCCAATAAGCTCACGGTTTTGATAGAGCCAAGCAAGCCTGTCGGCTGCGTACTTGATTTGCGACAAGGTAAACACGCGCCTAGGTAGGGCAAGGCGCACTAGCTCCATCTCTGCAAGAGGCTCTGTGCCATCTGGCCTGCGCTCTTCACTCATGGTACCGCGCTCCATAGCGCGCACACCGCTTGCAATAAACAGTGCAGCTGCCAAAGCACCAGCTGGGTATTCAGTCTGCGGAAGGTGTGCGCAGAAGGCAGATGCGTCTACATGACAGCCAAGCCCTCCCGGAGGGGTCACTACGGGAACACCCTTTGCCTGCAGCTCTTCGGTAAAGGCTGCAACAAAGATAGGGGTCTGACTAATCACGTCAAAGTCAAGTGTTTCCTCAAGGCCGACTGACATGGCCTCCATCTCGCGCACTGACATACCGCCGTAGGTCAAAAAGCCTTCGTAGAGAGGAATCAGTTGGCGCATTTTGCTGTACAGCGTATCGTCACTGGTTAGGATTCCTCCCCCGCGAGCAAAGCCAAGCTTGCGTCCAGAGAAGTACACAATGTCCATAAGGTCGCCCATTTCCTGGGTGATTGCGCGCAGATCACTATTTGCAAATTCTGCTTCGCGCATCTTGATGAAGTACAGATTGTCAGCAAGGAGGCTTGCATCAAAGACCGTCGTGATGCCTGCCGTTTGACAGACCTTGGATACTTCTCTCATATTTTGCATAGAGATTGGTTGTCCACCAATAAGGTTTGTTCCTGCCTCGACACGCACAAAGGCAATATTATCTGCACCCAATCTGGCAATAGCTTCATTAAGCTTATCGATGTCCATGTTGCCCTTGAAGGGGTGCTCGCTTTGAATGTTAAGCCCCTCGTCGATGATGATTTCTTCGACAAGCCCGCCACGAAGGGTAATGTGAACCTTCGAGGTAGTAAAGTGATAGTTCATGAGCACGGTCGAACCAGGCTTTACGAGTACCTCTGAAATAATATTTTCACAGGCGCGCCCTTGATGTGCTGGCAGGAAGTGCCTACAGCCAAACATGTTTTTCAGTGTTTCTTCCAGGCGGTAGAAGGTCTCTGAACCTGCATAACTATCATCAGCTTGAAGCATGGCAGCGTACTGGTTGTCACTCATGGCATTAACACCACTGTCGGTGAGCATGTCCAGATAGATGTCACGATTTTTCAGGAGGAAGGTGTTAAATCCCGCCTCTTTCATTGCAGTTAGGCGGTCTTCTACGGGAAAGAGATTCACTTTTTGCACCATACGCACTTTGTGCATCTCCATGGGGACTGTTTCCCCTGACAAGAACTTTACCTTAGTCATAGAGCGGTTCCTTTCGTCTGTCGCATTTTGCCCAAAAACGTAAAAATCGCCCTTGAACAAGCCTGAAAACTTGCCCAGGGACGAGAAAGGTTCCCGCGGTACCACCCTGATTGCAACTGTAGGTTAGCCTGCGCTTAGGCCAGTTAGACAGTCGCCACTTCTTTACGAAAATCTTAACAATTTCCTGCCCCGATGACGGAGGGCTTCCGAGTACACCTACTAGGGCTGCGCCTATTACGTTCATATTAGGGGCAAGCAGTTTTCAGCACACCAGCTCGGGAGTGTATATTACATATCCGCTTGCACCTGCTTGCACCAACCGCAGTATCTCTGTGCCTGACCCACCAATTCTAGCTGCGTCAAACATGCAAGCTTGAGGACATCTTTCTCTCCGTCAAAGCCGTTAACTTAGTCGAGTATGCTATAGCAGATAGCAGCACGTGTCAAGGCACTACGGCAGCAATTGACAACGAGCGCCGTCAAAGTAGTGGCTAAAGGGACCTTGCGGTTATTGCGGGGAGGTGTCGTATTGGGCGTTATTGCAGGGCGGTACGGTTATTGCCATTCAAAGTTGAATGTCCACTCATCAGGCTCATTATTTTCCAACCAATTTCTTACCACTGGATCACTTACGCGGATATCTGCACCTGCAAAGAGCAGTTCACTAAAATCGTACTCACCAATAGATTCAAATTCCTGGAATTTGTCGCTTTCCCGGAGGAGTGTAACCTTTGCATTTTGCATTTCCCATTCGCCAAACTCATAAATCACTTCCGCTATTACATTTCCGTCTTCATCTAATTCAACCTGATCTTCACCCCGGTTCTCTTCCCAGTGAACACGTGCGTCTTCATCATTGATCAAGTGTGATGCTAGTCTTTCTTCTGCAAGACGAAACTCAATAGTAGTGCGAAGCTCTGCTTCAGATGAAACGCCAAAACTATTCATTGCATGCTCTAAAGGATTTTCCTCTTCCTCCCAAAAGAAAAATGACTGCAAAAATTCATCAATGTCGGCATCTGTGATTTCTATACCTTCATCTCTTGCCCATTCAATAAATCTTCCCTCGCGCAAGTAGCGATTTAAGAGAATTAGGTGGGCATGCTCCCGAACCTGATCTTCTGAGTAGCCCCTTGCATGCAAAAAGTCTTCAAATGTTTCAAATCCAAGTCCATGGCCACTACCAGGAGCTCTATAGTTTGCAACCTCGCCATCAATTGCACCCTGTGATATTTCTACACCCATTTCTGCAGATGCCTGACTGAGAAAAATGCTCTGCAGGTACAAGTCAATTCTGTGGTGAAGAAGCTCTGAGCGCACAGAATCACGCATTGTTTGCTCGTCAGAAAACCAGTCTTGCGAGCGAAAAAACTCTTCGTAGGTGTCATAGGAGACCTCTTCTTCTGTATCCCAATCAAAATCTACATGTGGCTCTGCAAGTCGCGCATCTACAACATCTTCGCTTACTTCAATCCCCGCTTCAGCAGCGACCTGCTCAAAACGCAGATTGAAAATTAGTCCACTCAGTTGCTGTACGCGCGCACTTTCTAGGTCTGCCTCTGTCCAATCCCAGCCAAATTCAGGATCATCCCACGCTTCAATGATTTCGTCCATTGCAGCATCAAGTTGACCTACCGTGATGGTCTCTCCGTTTACACTAGCAGCCTCGCTACTATCGCCTCCATTACTGCACCCTGCGAGCAACAAACACAGAGCAATAATGCATAGTAGGGTTAGGATAGTCACTTTTCTCATAGAAGAATACCTCTTGTCTGGATTAAATTTTGCCGCCAGTATATCAACGAGTCATACTACCACACCTCTAGAACGCACCCATTTGCAATCTTTAAGTTTCCTGACCCGCTTTTATATGTAGGTGTGAGCCTGCTTATTGCCATTCAAAGTTAAATAGCCACTCATCAGGCTCATTATTTTCCAACCAATTTCTTACCACCGGATCACTTACGCGGATATCTGCGTCCACAAAAAGTCTCGTGATGAAATCGTAGCCCTGGGTAGATTCCAACGCTTGAAATTCATCACTTTGGTGAAGGAGGGTGTTTTTTGCACGCCGCATTTCCTCTTCAGTAAATTCATAGACAAGCTCTAATACCACTTCGTCATCTTTGCCAATTTCAATTTGGCTTTCCTCCCAGTGCCTACGAGCATCCTCATCACTGATTAAGTGTGCCGCTAATCTTTCTTGTGCAAGATGCGCTTCATCATCTGCAATCTCTATACCTTCATCTCTTGCCCACTCTGCAAGCCTTTCCTCGCGCAGACGAACCTCGAAAAATTTATTGCGAGCATGCTCTCGAATTTGCTCGTCCGAATAGCCTTCCGCCTGCAAGAATTGCTCATATGTCTCAAACCCAAATATAGAACCAACACTAGGATCCCTGTAGGCTGAAAGATTGGAGTCAATAAAACTTTGTGATATTTCTATATCTGACTCAGCGTACAACTGGTTGAAGAAGGTATCGCGCAAGCGCAGATCAACTCTAGACCAAAGAAGTTGTGATCGCACGGAATTGCGCATTGCCTGTTCGTCGAAAGCCTCATCTTGAGAACGAAGGAGCTCTTTGTAAGTGTCGTAGAAGAATTCCTCCCCCGTTTCCCAATCGGTGTATATATAAGGCTCTGTCAATCGTGCATCGATCGCATCTTCAGTTATTTCATATTATCTTCGCTGCCACATCCTGCAAGCAGGAGTAGGGCCACGACACACGGCAGGATTAGGATAATTGCCTTTTTCATGGGAGGATACCTCATTGTCTGAACTAAAATTTACGTTATTGCAGGGCGGTACGGTTTATCGTTTCTTCAAGTCGGTCTGCTATCCAAGCTTTGATAATAATGCGTACTATCTTATATGAAGATCATCTCACTGTGTGCGGGGGTGGGCTTGTTTATGGATAGCTTGCAGGCGCTTTGAGCTAAGATGCGTGTATACCTGTGTAGTTGAAAGGTTAGCATGTCCAAGTAGCTCTTGGACGCTGCGCAAATCAGCGCCGTTGTTGAGGAGGTCTGTCGCAAAACTGTGGCGAAAACTGTGCGGAGTCACTGGTCTACCAATACCCGCAAGCTTTGCGCTTTTTTTAACGATGCGTCTGATGGCATCAGCACTTAGTGGCAAGCCCCGTGTTGACAGAAAGATGATATCTGCTGACGATGCCGACTGTTTCGATTTTAAACCAGTAGTAGGCTTTGGAGAGTCTGCATCTGCACCGGCAACCACAGAGCGTTTTGCTGCTAGGCCTGGTCTTGCCACCTGAAGATAATCTTGCAGTTTATCAATCGCCAACTGATGCAGAGGGATGTAGCGCTCTTTTCCACCCTTGCCCAGCACCCTTGCAAGGCCTTGATCAAGCTTTAAATCATCAAGCCTAAGCTCTGCAATTTCACTAACACGTCCTCCACTTGCATAAAGCAATTCCAGCAGAGCAGAGTCCCTGATCCCCTCGTCAGTTGACAGGTCATGAACATCAAGAATACTCTCTAATTCTTTTTCACTGAGGGTATTAGGGAGTGTCTTTTCAAGCTTTGGAGTTTGCAGCAATTTTGCAGGATTTCCCTGGATAGTGCCCTCTTGTTCTAGAAAAGCAAAGAAGCTGCGCAGGCAGGCTAGTCTACGCGCAATGGTACTGCGTGCATATTGGGCAGCACTTTGCTCTGCTAGATAAAGGCGCAACTGCCTGTATTGAATGTCAAGAGGGTCAAGTTTGACCCGCTTTGTCCACTCGAAATAGATGTCAAGATCACTGCGATATGACGCTGCAGTTTTTTCTGACTTATTCTGAATAAGCAGTAGTGATTCCATGAAACGATCGCGCGCTGCCTCAAATGGAGAGTTTTCAGACTGAGTTGCACAAGAAGACTGTGATCCCTGATCAGTATGCTTTCTATCAACTGTCATAGCTAAAAAGCTCCCTTTTGTTAGAGTCTATCCAATCACTGACAGCAGTCTGTGCTCGCAGGGAATAAGCTGTGTAGCGCTCACGTTTATTACGTATGCGCTTTTCAAAAGCTGGCATAAGTCCGTAGTTTACATGCATGGGCTGATAGTCATCAACACTGGGGTCAAGGCTATACGCTAACAATGCCCCTAAGACACTCTCTTTCGGCAAGGGTCGCAAAGGCAGCGAGAGTGTCAGTGATGTGCCTTGCTGCAAACGGGAGTATACATTGAGGGCACATATGAGGCCTGAGCCTACGGCTTCTAGATATCCCTCTGTGCCACAAATTTGACCGGCAAGAAAGATGTTCGATCTGTTTCGTAGGGAAAAATCTGGATTCAGCACACGCGGCGCATCGACAAAGGTGTTTCTGTGCATGACCCCATAGCGAACTATCTCTGCGTTCTCGAGGCCTGGAATAAGTGTGAGCACTTTCTTCTGCTCACCAAAGCGTAAATTTGTCTGAAAGCCAACAAGATTATAAAGCTTGCCTTCATCTGTCTCTTTGCGTAGCTGCACTAGCGCAAAGGGATAGCGACCTGTCCTGGGATCATCTATACCAACAGGTTTAAGCGCACCAAAACGAATAGCATCGTAGCCTTTTCGGGCGACCTCTTCAATAGGTTGACAGGCTGCAAAGAGCTCTTTTTGTTCAAAATCTTTCTCTTTGACACGCCTAGCTGAAACAAGTGCTTTGTAGAAACGTTCATACTCCTCTTCATTCAAGGCACAATTTAGGTAGTCATCACTATTCCCTTTTCCGTAGCGAGAGGCTGCAAAAACCTTCGCCATATCAAGGGAGTCCCTGCTTACTATAGGTGCAGCTGCGTCGTAAAAGGCAAGTGATTCTTTTCCTGTTATCTCTGCAAGGGCTTTGGCAATGCCCTCAGAGGCAAGGGGACCTGCTGCAATGATGGTGGGCATATCAAAGTCAAGCTGTCTTACCTCTTCGCGCACAAGTTCAATATAGGGATGATTTTCAAGCTCTGTAGTAACTGCGCGGGCAAAGGCAATCCTGTCAACAGCCAGTGCACCACCTGCAGGCACCTGATGATCGTAAGCATGGTCAAGAAGCTTGCTTCCTAGTAGGCTGAGCTCTTTCTTCAAGGTGCCTGCTGCAGTGTGCTCCTCATTACTCTTGAGAGAATTTGAACAGACAAGCTCTGCACAGTAGTCACTGTGATGCGCAGGAGACGGCACCGCAGGACGCATTTCATAAAGTCGAACTGATATCTTGCGCTGGGCAAGTTGCAGCGCAGCTTCACTGCCTGCCAAACCTGCGCCAATAATAGTTACCCGTGCATTATTCTTTGTCATGCCCCTATTCTAACAAGTTATAGCAAGCAATCTGTCCTGAGCATCCATGCGTCATAGAGGTGTTCCCTTGTCTGCCAGTTCCCCAGCCATAACCTCTGCAAATACGCTACTCTTCAGCATCTTGGCGCTTTTTTCTTCGGTAATATACGACTGCAGCCACACTACCAGCAGCCACAGTTGCTGCTGACAGTCCAAGTGCAAGTGGCAAAGGAAGGATACTTTGCCTCTGCGCTGCCCGTGTTTCAGAGACTGGAGTAACCACGGGCACAAATCCAGATTGCAGCCCTTGATCTGCCTGAACCGTCACCTCTGATGTAGTTGTTTCCTGAGCGCTCTCCCCTGCAAGGGTCGCGAATTGTCCTGAGTCTAAGTGAGGTCTTGTAACTGCCCTCGTCCTTGAGCCAGAGCTACGAGGTCTACCTGACCCGCCTGTAGTAGGGTTGGATACTTCTGGCTTTGGGAGGGGTAAGGTTGCAGGAGGAAGCTCTCTGCTCAATGTCGCTGCATAATATGCGCGAGCCTTCAGCGAGACATAGTCAAGCCATACCTCTTCACCACGATAGGTCACAAATGCCTTATACCTTGAAGGTAGTCCAAAGGTGTCAAATTCCTCTATTTCCCACCTCCACTCTGCCGCCCGAAGAGAAACTTCTTTCTGCGCGCCAACCTTTTCACTGCTCCTCAAAGTAAAGGTTTGCTCTGCAGGTAACTGGGATACATCATTTGTGGGAAGCTGATCAAATTCAATCACTCTGTCTACTCTTTTGCGCATAAGTCCCACAGTCGGATCAAGCCTTAGCTTTGTCAGAGGAAGCACGCCTGAAAAGCCTCTTGAGGCATACGGTCGTATTTCGCCAAGCAACTTCCTCACCTCGTCTTCCTTACCCAGATAATTGGGGCTAAGCACCCTCTCTACGAGAATTTCGGCTTCAAGTTCTAGCATATTAACCTTAGTCTTTGGCAAGGTCGCACTGTTGAGTGTCTTAGCATTCTTTGAACGCGAAGACATGAGTTCCTCAACAGGAGCTGCACCCGCAATACTCACACTAAAGAATTGTTCGATAGGACGTGAAAATGTTTCAAGCACATGAGGATTCATGACAAGATAGCAGGCAATCAAAGTAAGGATAAGTGACACCAGTAGCGCCCACAAAAAGCCTCCCATCCGTGATGCAAGTCTCATCGGTGGCGACAACAGGAATTGTTTACGCTTTTTCTGTCGATGGACTCTCTCCTCCCTTTTTGTTTCAAGCTTTTCCTTCTGGGCGTTCAACTGTTCTTGCTTCATGCGCTGAACTACAAGGATTTCTCTGCGCTTGGGTATTTCTAAGTGTGCTGCTGTCTTCATATCTCTCTCATTTCGTCTATCAAGTCTTGGCAATCGGCGCTAGCATTAGTAACCCGTAAGGCGCAAAATTGTCACGAGGTCTTCTCTTAGGGTCACGTCAGTCCAATCAGGCTTATGCAGTATTTTTGTAATAGCTAGCCTGCCAGCAACTTGCTGCTGCAGGTAGTCAAAGTCAGAATCAGACGCTCCTCGAACACAGAGCGCATACGGTGCGAATTCTTCATAGTTCAAATCTTTGAGAAAAGCACTAAGTGGAGCAAGCTCCCATGCTTGACCTCCACTTACCAGGCATCGTAAATCTCCGCTTGAAAAGCGTCGCAATCCTTGAGGCAAACTGCCACAGTCCCAAATGAGCAACTGATAGCCTTCAAGGTCACCTGGAAGTACTCCCGCCATGATACTGATTCCAGAAAAGCTGGCAAACTGGCGAGGCTCCTTTTGCCCCTCTGTTGGTTGTTCACGAATAGACAGGACATAGTAGTCCTTCAAGGCCTCAAAGCTTGCCGAGGAAATAATCACTGCGCAATTAATGTTTCGCAACGAAGCTTTTGCTGCCAGAGATAGCGCTAGATGGGTAGCGCCCACCTTTGATTCGACACCTGCAATAGTCACAAGGAATTGTTCGTGCGGGATCCTATCTTTTGCAAAGCCACCTTTTGACCAAGGATTTTGCCTTGGGATATTTGAGTCAGGTCTTAGGCTATCTGAACCGCTACCCTGCCTTGTCTTAGCAGACTTCAATTTCAGCACAACACGTCACCCCTTTCAGCGCAGGCATAACGACCGTCAGAGAGACGTGTAACCTGTCCTTGTACCTCTAGATGCCCCAAGATTTCAAAGATTTCCCCCAAATTTAGATTCAGGTTTTGGGCAAGTTCATCAGGCAGTGATGGCTCACTGCTCAAAGCTGCAAAGACCCTTCCTGCCTGAGACTTATCATCGCTAGAATCTTGAGAGGAATTGGTAAAGGTGCTCATGTCCGGTCGATTCGAAGATAAGTTACAGGCGATGGCCAGATCTTCACGACAGCAGATGGGAAATGCTCCCTCTGAGATGAGTCTATTGGGGGCAGCCGATTCAAGATGAAGGATAGAGCCAGGCACTGCGGCAACAGGAACCCCCAGCTCAAGTGCATGATGCACCGTAGACAGCGTACCACTGGGCAAGCGAGCCTCAACTACAACAACAAGGTCAGATAGTGCAGCAATAAGACGATTTCGCTCACGAAAACGATACTTCATGGGAGGTATGCCCCAGGCATACTGAGAGATAACTGCCCCTGAGTCTGCAATCTTTGAGAGCAATTCTCCTGCCTTTGGAGGATAGGCTCTATCTGCACCACAAGCCATAACAGCGACTGTTCTTCCTCCTGCTTCAAGTGCACCGCGGTGCGCAGCCTGATCGCAGCCGCGTGCAGCACCTGAATAGACTACAAGTCCTAGGTCTGCTGCCCACGTTGCGATAAGTTTTGCGATACGTCTGCCATAAGGCGTTGCGTTGCGTGCGCCAATAATGGCGATTCCTGGCTCAAGGGCATCCTCTCGACCCAGACCATAAATAATATCTGGTGCGCTCTCTCTTGCTAAAAGAAGCTCAGGATAACAAGCATCGTCTTTCTCGATTTCAAATGCATCTGAAATCCCTGATGGCTTCTGCAAAGAGCAGCTCTTATCGAAGCCCAAAGCAAGCTTGTCTTGTCTTTGTAAAGTAGTGTGGCAAGCTGTATTAGTCATGGCTATTCCAAGTCTTTCTATAAGAGAGTGCTTCACACAGATGAGAACTATTAACTCGAACACTGCTGTCTAAGTCAGCAATAGTGCGCGAAAGTCGAAGGGTGCCTACAATTGAGCGTCCCGAAAGCTTCAAGCTGTGTGCGGCTTTGCGTAAAAGGTTAAGCGCCTTGCCCTCCATCAAATCTGGCTTGCACAGCTCTTGACGACTATAACTGTGCACCGATAGATGTTCACTGCCACGGGTGTTGCGGGCAAAGTTGCGTGCATTGGCAACTTGCTGCGCAAGCTCTGCTGATGTAACGCGGCAATCATTGCTGACATCTTTGTCGAAAAAATGATCAGGATTAGGCCTGGGAACAGTTATAAACAGGTCAAAGCGATCGATAAGAGGGCCACCTATCTTGCTTTGATATTGCTCAATTTGGTGAGGCAGACAGCGACAATCCTGCATCTTATCTCCTAGGTATCCACAAGGACAAGGATTTGCAGCGCCAACCAACATAAAGTCAGAGGCAAAGGTAAACGATCCTTGTGCCCGCACAACATTTGCTTTTCTATCCTCGATTGGTTGACGCAGGGACTGTAGAGTACTCCGTGCAAATTGGGGCATTTCATCAAGAAAAAGTACTCCGTTGTGCGCCAGAGACACTTCTCCTGGCTTAACGGGATTTCCTCCTCCGATAATAGCAACCGTAGTGGTGCCGTGATGGGGGGATCTAAAAGGCCTTTGTCTCAAATGTTGATTAAACGGAATTCCCGCTACGGAGAAAATGAGTGCAGTCTCTATAAGCTCTTCTGGTTCAAGACTGGGCAAAATACCAGGAAGCCGCGAAGCCAGCATTGTCTTTCCCGTTCCTGGAGGCCCCGTCATGAGGATATTATGTCGCCCTGCTGCAGCTATCGTAAGTGCACGTACCGCTGGGGCCTGTCCGACAACATCGCCAAAGTCTTTGCATTCCAGTTCAGGTGCAGTGTTTGCCGCATAGCCTTCCATCGCTTTCGCTATGCGAATGAGCGAGCCTTCATGGTGAAGGTCGCTAAGGTGATCAAGAGGCAAAATGTCCAAATCGAACAAGCCGTCAAACACAGAGGCATTTGCACAAACAATTACTTTGCCCCTTTTTCTGGCAAGCATGCCATAGCCAACCATGCCATGCACATTTGAAATTGAACCATCAAGCCCAAGTTCACCTACGGCGATATGTCTATCGAAACTATGAGCTGGCAATATTCCGTCAGCAAGTAAGATTCCAATCGCAATGGCTAGGTCAAACCCTGTCCCTGATTTATGCAACAGTGCAGGGGCAAGATTAACGGTAATCACCCCATCAGGGACACGAAAACCGCTGTTCTTCAGTGCTGCAGTCACACGCCGGTGAGACTCTTTCACAGCGGTGTCACCCAATCCCACAATATGAAAAGCTGGAAGTCCTGTCGTTAAATGAACTTGCACTTTTATTGCCCTGGGCTTGACTCCTACCATTACTGCTGCTTGCACCTCTGCATAACGCCGTGTCTGAGGCCGCCGCTGCGACAATTTTACAGTTGATGATCCTTTGGAAATTGACGTATTAGCAGTTGGCATATATATCACGCAGGTAATGCAACCTTGCTTTCTCGCTTGCTTCATCAACAAGAATACTGATTAAGTCCAACCTGACAGAACTGTGCCGTATAGCATTCCTACTTCGGTAAACATTTATTAATTTCCAGTAGCGCTCGAGCTTTTTCTGGGTCACTGCTTCTGAAGGCTTGCCGTACCTTGTGCCAATACGCGTTTTTACCTCGCAGAATACAAGAGTGCGCCCATCAAGTGCAATCACATCTGCCTCGCCATAGCTACAGCGCCAATTCCTATCCAGTATTTTCATGTCATGCTTTACCATAAAATCGCAGGCGGCATCTTCCCCGCGCTGCCCTAGGCGTCGCTTTCTTTGTTGATATTCGCTCCTACTTCGAGCACTTGCCGCCTTTCCCCTGGCTTTCCTATCAGTCTTTTTCCCCTCTTTTTCGCCTGAAGATTTCGCAGGCTTTTTCGCCACGGCTTCATCTGCTTTTTCTGCCATTTTTTGAGTAGTCATGAATCTGCCTCCACCACGTGCGTTTATCAACTGCAACTAATGCAAAAGATAGTAGCGAAGCATGCTTAAAGAGCGATTATCGAATTATTGTGTGAGGATTAAAAGATTATTAAAGCCTTATTAAAAACTGCTTATATTGCTGTTAGACGCAAGAAGATGAGGATTAAAAGAGTGATTCTTGCAAGAAGTTTTGGCAGAAGCTGCGACGATGCAAAGAGCAGAGGCCCTGTTTCGCTATCGCCTGCTGATGCCTTACTGAAGCGTACCCTTTGTTGGACGCAAGGTCATACTCTGGATATAACTCTGCAGCCTCAACCATCAATTCATCGCGTGCCACCTTAGCTAGAACTGATGCAGCCGCAATGCAGGCTATTTTTGAATCACCCTTAACTATTGCCTCTTCTTGAGGAAATAGTTTCAGAGGATGTCCATCGATAAGTATTTTATCGGGTACTAACTGGTCACAGCATGCATTAGGCGCACTGCCAAGAAAACTATTCCTGCTATCTTTAGAGTTGTTGAGGTTTTCTGTGAGACCTTCGAGTGCCCGCGTCATAGCAAGGCGCAGGGCTGGCATAATTCCTTGCTCATCAATAAAGGCCGCCTCAACGTGGGCTATGTGATAGCCTTGGGCAGCACCTGCCTCCCCTTTAAGAAGGGCTGCAAGCTCTGTGCGCTGCCTTGGTGAAAGCCGCTTTGAATCATCTAGGCCCGGCAAAAGCTGCCAGCCTGCGCCCAGTACAACAGCTGCTGCTGTGACAGGACCTGCCAGTGCCCCACGTCCGACTTCGTCGATACCGACCACTACGCTAGCCCCAGCATCATACAAACTCTTTTCATAAGCAAAGAGCGCCCTCGTTTGCTGAAGGCGCTCTTGACTGTTCTTCTTTTGGCTACTCATAAAGTAGGTACCACTTTGACAAAGCAGACTGTAGACTTTTGCTGACAGCTACAAAAACAAGCTAAATCCGTTTAGAACTTTTGCTCTTTGAGGCGCGCAGCCTTACCTGTCTTGTCACGTAGATAGTACAGCTTTGATCTGCTGACCTTGCCGCGGCTTACGATTTCAACCTTTTCGATTTTTGGTGAGTTTACCGGGAAGGTACGCTCTACCCCAACACCGAAGCTGATTTTACGAACAGTAAAAGTTTCGCGATTCAATGCACCGTGGCGACGAATAACGCGCCCTTCAAAGATTTGGATACGCTCGCGGCTACCCTCGATAATCTTATAGTGCACCTTTACATTATCGCCAACCTGAAACGGCGCAAGGTCGTCCCTAATTTGCTGCTGCTCCAAAGCGCGAATGACATCCATAATCCTAATTCCTTTTCTCTAGAGGTACGAAATCGTACGTAGTTTTCACTGTTGGACGTGTAGTTTCGTCCCGTAACTTTGACACACGAAAACACGGTGTATCCAAAGACACGATTGATAAGTATATCATAGATCCTCAATCACGCTGAAAGCTCTATTTGACCTGCTGTTATCGACCAATGATGTCTTCCCACGCTATCGAACTCTAATCGGCTCGTCATATGCATTAGCTATATTTGGCAGCTATGAGACTTGCAAGTTCTTCACTTTCAAGCATCTCGACAGGAACACGCAAGGTTACCGTAACGGTACCGGGTGCTCTGCCAATATCAATGCCACCGCTAATAGTTACCCTATTGCGCACTTCATCAAAGCTGATGCCCAGAAGACTTGCGGCCCTTTGCATAGCATTGTCAATGGCCTCATTAAGGTTGGCTCCTGTGCCAACAAAGGCAATAGGCAGGCTGTCTTCGATTACTGCATCAAGTTCTGCGCCATTATCCTGCAAGATACTTATTGCTTGCTCAAATTCATCCATGCTTAAAGGTCTTGCCAGGAAAGGCAGGTCTTCGGGCACTTGTAGCAAGACTGGACCTTCAATGTTAAGGCCCTTGATCAGTTCGACACGCAGTACCGTCACTGCAGCAACATCAGTAGTATGGCCTGCAATTTCACCGTCAGACTGCATGGCATGGGCGTCCCCCAGGTAGACACCTGCGCCTTCTACCTTAACAGGACAGATTAACGTAGCCCCTGCACGCACTTTATTGATGTCCATGTGACCGTCAGTGCGCTGGTCAAGCTCCTCAGCTGTTTTTGCATAGTCATGGGGTGCGCCAACAAGGAATTGCCCAAAGTCACCTGCATTGTGCGAATCAGGGAACGGCAAAGATGGTGTAGTCCCCAGCTGTCCTAGGAAAGGCTGTAGTCGAGTTACTACGCCTTGCAAGTCACTACTATTAAGAATCGCTGAAGGATTTTGAACAGATTCTTTGGGAATATCGAGCATTTCATGGGCGCTCTCTGCCACCTTTTGCGCAAGGTCTTCGCCAACAGTAACACCAATGCTGCGCTCTTTATTGAAGAGCATCGTGTAGCCATGCGGCATAGTAAAGGGGGTAATTTCTGCACCGCACTGACCGCAAGCTATGGCCTTTGCCCCTACACCTTTGAGCTCAGTCGCAGGTGACAAAGTGTCGCAGTCGGGACACTTTTTCGCAACGAAAGGGTCTGCATCGAAACGACCTTCAACAGCACAGTCAGTGCCAGAAGTGCTTGCAGTTGATGTCACCGTGATAGATTCGATGGTCAGGGCGACAGCATCGCCAGGTTGGGCCCCTTCTACAAAGACAGGTACGGTAACCTCATGGCCACCTTTAAGCTCTGGGGTAAGCATCGGCCCCCAGCATCCTGGTGCAGTATGCGCGACGATTCGGCCGCCCGGCTTGACAGGCCCCAACATCTGAACAGCAGGGTCAAGAATTCCGTTAGTGTACTGATTGACAAAGACTGTATTCATGCCGTCTTCCCTTCTTTTAAGATCTGTTATATTCTGCGGAAGGTTCTCTGTTCGCAATTATAAGATATTTACTCGCAATTATGAGCAATTGCAAATTGAAAGATATTGCTGACTAACACATAGCTATTGCGCTACACTGGATTGTTAGGGCGAATCAGCGGTAGGTATGCATGATTTCGCCAATAATGTGAATTTACTGAGATGAGAGAAAGAGTACCTAATGAATTGTTCAAAATGCGGCAACCAATTAACTGATACCGATAGTCCTTTTTGCCCTTTCTGCGGAACACCTCAAGGAGCAGATGCTGCTTCAACAGATGGGGCTGATTCAGCACAGGATCAAGCAGGAGGGTCTACAACAGCTGACACCACTGCATCTGGCGATGCTGGTCAGTCAGAAGAACCTGCTTTGCACCCCTTGACCGAAAAGGCTATGGCGGGACAAACGGTTGATACAGCAGCCGGAGGTGCTGGACAAGTTCCACCAGTAAGCCCTGTTGTTAATCCCATGAATCCTCCTATGGGAACCAACCCCTTTGAATCTGGGCAGATGCCTCAGAAAAAACGTATGCCTGCTTGGGCGATTGCTCTTATTGCCGTAGGTGTTGCCTTAGTGCTTGCCTTCTGTTGCTGCATTGCAATTGTTGTCTTTAGCGATGATTTCATGGAAGGCTTTGAGCAAGGGCTCGAGGCTGGCAGACAAAGTGAGGTCAGGCCTGCAGACCCTGTTGTACCAGAATTTCTCCTTGATGAAGACCTTGATTTCGACTTTGATGACATCTTCGCAGATGAACCAGTAGCTGGAGACGCTGCAACAATTCAAGGATGGATTGATGAAAACCAGGCTCTACTTGAAGAAGTATCTGGTCCCGCCCTTGCAATGATGGGCGATGGAGCAAGCATTGATTTTCTTGCAGCAGATGGTGAGCTTATCTTTATTTACACATTTGGATCTGGACTTCCAGCAGGCCTGCTTACAGATACGCTGGCGGCAACCCTTGAGCAAGACAGTGACACCTATGCGCTCTTTGCAGGCATACTTGCAATGGACATGGGGCTTGATGAGTTGACTTTGACAGTGCGCTACTATCAAAATGGCGACTATCTTACCTCAGAATCTTTTCAGAGCAGGTAAACATCTAAGCTAAGCGCTATCCTGCTGTGTAAGCACAGCAGGATAGACCGATATGCATTTAATTCAAACAGGCAAAGGAAGATTTCCATGACAACGACAATGAAAAAAGTGAGCACTGTTATTTTGGCACTACTTCTAGCCCTTTCAGCAATCACTGTGTTGACAGGTTGCGAAGGCGAAAATAACGACAATCCAGTTCAAACCTTTATAGATGAGCGTCGCCCTGACCTTGAAGAGTCTTCGCGGGAACACTTGGAAGATTTGGGGCCAGGAGCAAGCGTTGATTTTGAGGCAGGTGACGGAGAATTCGTCTACCTCTACACCTTTGGTGCTGGACCAGACATTGAAGAACTAAGAGAGTACGCCACTAACCTACTTGAATACCCTTCAAACATAGTTATGTACGAAAACCTTGCAGCTGAACTAGCCCGCATGATCGAGATCGATTCTCTGACCTTGACAGTTCGCTACTTTGACAGCGAGGGTGAACTTATCGCCGAAAAGAGCTACGAAAGCACTCCCCTTGAGCTAACTCTCTCTGGGGAAGAAGGCTCAGAAGAGGAAGAGTAGCTACTAGCTAGTAGCTACTACTAAGGGTTACTGCTGAGTAGTCCAAGCTACTACGAATCGATTAAGTCTTTAAGGCCTGCAAAGGGATGGCTTGCATCGGGTTCATCGCCACAGTTGCAGTCATCCCTGTTAAGGTCTGCTCCGCAAGTAACACAGAGACCCTGACAATCATCATCATGAACGGGTGCAAAAGGTGCCTCGACTAAAAGTGCCTCGCGCAGCAATGGCTCAATGTCAATCTTTAGGCTGTCATCAATAACAGGATAGGGTTCACCATGTTCGTCGTCGGTGGCTTCGAAAAAATAGGTTTCTTCGATTGCTGAATCCAACCCAAAGCAGAAATCACAAAGGCAGCGCACACATTCTGTGCTTAAGTCTGTACGCAAAAAGCCAGAAGCCTGAATACACTCACCAGTATTAATGAAGTTGAGTTCATAGCTAATAGGCGTAACGCAGCTAAAGTCAATATTCCCCAACTTGAACTGGGCAAGCTCAGAGGTGGCTACACTAGCAGATCCACTATCACCTTCAGTTGCGGTACTTCCCTTTATCGTCAAAGACGCCCCGACACCTTCATCGATGACGGAGCGTAAATCAATCAAAATGCTCATAGTATGCTTGTCCTGTACTGTCTAATGAAAACCCTAGCTTATGCTTAGGGTGTTTAGTTTAGTGTAGATCTCTTGCTAAGGGAGGGTTACCTTTGGATGTTCTTACCCTGCAGGCGATCACGGCCGCGCTGCACTGAAGTCAGTAGCTTGCTCATGTTTACCTCAAGGTTGGCAAGCATTTCATCGGCATAATCTTCTGCGCCAAGTCGAATTTCACGCTCGTTAGCACGAGCCTCTTCCATGATTTCATGGGCACGAGCATCTGCCTCACGCACAATCTGTGTTTCAGCAACCAATTCGCGTGCACGATCTTGAGCTTCCTCAAGGATGCGATTTGCCTCACGCTCTGCCTCTTCAGTCATTTCTTGGCGCTGCTTAACAATCCAGCGAGCCTGCTTTAAGTCTTCTGGGTACTGACTACGAATCTCGTCAATGATGTCGTAAATCGCATCAGGATCAACCATTTTGCTGTTTGACAGCGGCACCGCTTTTGACGAGTCAATTAGTTCTTCAATACGATTGACTAATTGTTCGATGTCCATTTTTATCCTTATCTCTATACCAACAACGCCCTGCACTTAGTTCTTTACGCGAGCCTTAAACTAGCGCACGCACAGACTAAGCGCATTTTCATGCATAGCTAATAATAGCCCTTCAACTGTTATGGCAGGGCTTGTAAGAGTTGTGTTTGCCATTTTGTTACGAATGCAGGTCAAGTGTCTGACGCACCCTGATACGGTTAGCCTTATCTGCTAGGCGTCGCATCCGATGATTAACCGCAGACTTTGACAGAGGCGGCACAGATGCCTCCCCCAGTTCGCGTAGACTTAAATCAGGGTTCTGCATACGCAGGCGCGCAAAGTCAGCTAAGGCAGGTGCCAAGGAATCTAAACCGACATTGCTCTCTATAAGGCGAATATCTTGCATCTGCGATAAGGCCGCCTCACTGGCTTTCGCCTGGTTGGCAATTTCAGCATTTACGCGACGATTCACGTCATTTCGATAAGACTTGATGATGCGGACATTTTCTGTCTGCAAAAGCGCCTTATGTGCACCCACCAAGGCCAGAAAATTGATAATAGGTTCAGCACCCTTAAGGTAGACTGTCCAGATACCACGCCTAGAAATTACACGGGCATCAATAGCAAAGGGCTCGCGTGCCATGAGCGCTGCAAGTTCTTCTGCCAAAGCCTGTGTATGCGTGCGAATCTCGAAATGAAAGTCACCTTGAGGGTTTGCAATAAAGCCTGCGCCCAAAAACGCACCGCGCAAATAAGCCATAGCACAGCACTCGCGCCTAATAAGAACTGGCTCGATACTGCCGCGCAAATAAACGCTGCCCGCAAGCCCCAGCTCTTCAAGTACTCCAACTAGTCCTGCCTGATTAGGAATCGTAATCTGATAATTGTTGGTCTTATGCAAGACGCTTCTGCGTCCCGTCGTTTCAGTCTTCAATTGGTACAACTGGCGAACAAACTTGATAATGCGACGCGCAACCTGGGCGTTTTCTGTTGAAACCTCTAGGCGATACTGGTCTGCCCCCGTCCGCGTGATACTCCCATTAAGTCTAATAAGTGCAGAGAGCTCTGCCTTATTACAACACTCGCGCGACTGCTCTAAGCGGGAAAGTTCATCGCGAACTTCTGCAGTAAATGACATGGGCTCCTCCTCTGCCTTTTCCCTTTTCCTCTTTTGCTGTAGCTGTTACTGTTCGCAGGGTGGTTGAATCAATGCAGGCAGGGCTGAGGCAAGCTTGTGTTCATCATGGTGCTGCGTATTCTGAGCAGCAGCTAGAGCGGTAACAACAACCTGGATGCCCTGAGCCTCAAGGCTTTGAACCGAGTCCTCATCATGCATACTGTAGGGCAGCATGACCGCATCAATGCGCTTGTGCAGACCGTAGTGATTAAGCGTTGTAATGTAGTCAAGCGCCGTAAAGTTAGCGGTCTCGCCCTTCATATTTGCTACGTTGCAGCAATATACCACGCGCGCGGAACTGTCTTGAATTGCCGAAATGATACCGGGAATCAGTAGATTTGGAATAATGCTAGTAAAAAGTGATCCGGGGGTGATAACAATGGAATCAGCGTGGCGGAGTGCGTCCACCGCTTCTGGGTTAGCAGCGGGTTCTTTGGGACTCAGTTCAACTTTTGCTATAGCTGTTGAACTGCAGGTCAGTGAAGCCTGGCCGTATATCTCTTCGCCTTTGCGATCAAAACCGTGCAGGGTCGTGTTCTCAAACGTCGACGGAAGGACACGTCCGCGAACCTGCAAGAGGTCCTCGAAAAGTTTCACTGCTTGCTCGAAAGAATTGAGGTCATCAGCAGCAGCGGCAATCATGAGGTTACCTAGCGAATGTCCAGCAATCCCCTCCCCTTCGTTAAAACGGTAGTCAACCAAATGGGTTAACTCAAACCTGTCTGGCGAAGCAAGTGTCGTGAGACAATTGCGTACATCACCTGGCGGAAGCATGCCTAGTTCACGGCGCAACCTGCCTGTTGAACCACCATCATCTGCCATAGCCACCACAGCTGTTGGCTGTATTCCCAGCGAGCATGCTGCGCGCAATACCAAGGGCAGTCCTGTTCCGCCGCCAATGGCGACAAGCTTATGCTGTTCTAGATTAGTAGTCATATTGTTCCGAATCTCGCAAAATGTCACGGTGCATAGTGTTTACCTGATAGCCTGCTGCCTTGAGCCGCCTAGTAGTTTCTTCGGTAAGGGCAACACTGCGGTGCCTACCCCCCGTACAGCCAATCGACACATTAAGCGCTAGCTTGCCCTCAGAAATATAGTAAGGAATGGTCGTTTTGAGCAGGTCAATCCATTTTTCAAGAAAGTCCTGTGTTTCAGGCCTGCTCAGCACAAACTGGCTTACCTGCGGATCTTTTCCGCTAAGAGGGCGCAGGTCGGGATCCCAGTAAGGATTGGGCAAAAAGCGCACGTCATAGATAATATCTGCATCTGAAGGGGTGCCGTACTTGAAGCCAAATGAACTGACCAAAATGGACAAGTCACGAACCGCTTTACTGGTAATAAAGTCACTTTGAATGCGTGCGCTAAGCTCGCTTGCGCGCAAAAGTGTTGTGTCAATAACCTGATCGGCGCGTGCGCGCAAAGGTTCTAGGATTTCACGCTCGAGTTCGATAGCACGCTTTAGATTAGTACGTCCGTCCTCGAGAGGATGCCTGCGGCGTGATTCCTTAAACCGATTCAAAAGCACCTTGTCGCTCGCATCAAGAAAGAGAAAAACATACGGTGTAGTGAAGTCACTGCTTGTCAGCGTGCTTAGCAAAGAATCAAACAGCTCTCCCCCGCGAATGTCGCAGGCAACAGCAATGCGCGAGAATTGTTGGCTCTCAATTTCTGATAGCTTGGCAATCTGCGGAATCATCTGTGGGGGTAAATTGTCCACACAAAAGTAGCCGAAGTCTTCTAAGCAAGTTAGCGCACGCGAACGTCCTGCCCCCGACATACCTGTAACAATAACAAGGCGTGCATCATAGGGGTGCTGGCTTAAATCTTCACAGTCCTCATTCATGCGATTCCTCAATTTCTAAAGCTTGGCTCGGGCGTGTCCACACCCCATGAGTTTAGCATATCTTACGCTTTTCTAGAGCACTAGTCTTGCTGCAATTCATAGGGCCAGGGCGGATCAATAATACCGCCGAAATCATAGACACGTCTGTAGCCCATGTCGACAAGCATTTGAGCTGCCGTCGCACTTCTATTTCCGCTGCGGCAATAAATCAATATCAGTGCATTTTTGTCGGGCAACACATCAGCTGCCTGAGCAGAAAGCTCAGTGACTGGCAGCAAAATCGCAGCTGGAACGTGCCCTTGGTCAAATTCATCTTGATTACGAACATCCAAGATAACTGCCCCTGGATTTTCTTCTATCATGCGCTGCGCAGCACTCGCGCCAATTGTCTGATATTCTGTCTGGCCACAGGCAGTAAGCGTCATTAACATCAAGCAGCCTATTAGTAACAAGGGCAGCAGCAGTAGTGACCGCAATGGCACTAGGACAGGCTTCTCAAAGCTGCGCTGAAAAACTGCAGGGCTTACCTTAGGTGTATTTGCTAGGTTATTCACTGTGTTCACAAGTGGCTTCCTTTCCGTGAGTGTTAACGGCAGCTATAAATAGCTATAAATAGCGTGCAGTAATTGATTCCTTACATTCCTTCAATCCTGCCAGTGGTCCAGAGTAAAGAACCTGGCCGCCTCTCGTGCCGCCATCTGGGCCCATGTCAACAATCCAGTCAGCACTCTTAATGATGTCAAAATTGTGCTCGATAACAATCACCGTATTGCCCCGGTCAACCAACTGATTCAAATTGTCGATGATAACCTGTATGTCACTCATATGCAGGCCCGTTGTTGGTTCATCTAAGATATAGATGCCGCCTTTTTTGCGCAGCTCTTTTGCAAGCTTCAGGCGTTGGCATTCGCCTCCTGACAGGGTAGAAAGTGGTTGACCCAAAGTCATGTATGCAAGTCCTACATCATGAATCCCTTTAAGCTTTGACTTGATTGCTTTGTCTTCAAAAAAATCAAGTGCATCAGCAATGGTCATATCCATCACATCAACAATATTGACCGCCTTGCCCTCTGCCCCCTCTTTGCCCGGTCCTCCTGTGTCCGACTTTTCTTTGGTCGAACTTCCCCTACTGCCTTTATAGTAATAGTCCAGCACTTCTTTCTTATAGCGCTTGCCCTCACATTCAGGACAGGTCTGTGTAAGCACGTCCATAAAGGATAGGTTTATCTCGATAGTGCCCTTGCCCTTACACATTTCACAGGCACCCTCTGAGTTATAGCTAAAGAGGCCAGCACTGACCCCATTAGCCTCGGCAAAAAGCTTGCGGATAGGATCCATAATTCCTGTAAAGGTAGCTGGATTACTGCGGGCATTAGCGGCAATAGCACGCTGATCAATTTTTACGACATCAGAATGTTGTGCAGCAAAAACCTGATTCACCAGAGTGCTTTTTCCTGAACCTGCGACACCCGTTACGACTGTCATCAAGCCCTTTGGCACGCGCAAAGCAGTATCTTTCAAGTTGTGGAGACTACTGGGTTCAGATTCAATAAAGTCTACGGCAGGGCGCGGGGAGCTTTTGATATCTGTGGCGCGACTTAAAAATTGCGAGGTCAAGGTATGAGCATCTTTTAGCTCATCAAAACTACCCTCAAACATAATGCGACCACCCTGGCTGCCTGCGTGCGGCCCCATATCGATAATGTGATCAGCAATCTTCATGACATCTGGGTCATGTTCGACTACTAGCACGGTATTTCCTCTATCGCGTAGCTTAATTAGTAGGTCATTAAGGCAGTGTACATCACGTGCGTGTAAGCCAATGCTGGGTTCATCGAAAATATAGCACAGCCCTGTCAAGCTACTTGACAGATACTTCACCATCTTTACCCGCTGCGATTCACCACCTGAAAGCGAAGGTGTTTCGCGGTCAAGGGTTACGTAGTCAAGGCCAATATCAATAATGTTTTGGACGCGCTCTGCAATTGATTTAGTAATACGATTCTTATCAGGACTCTCATCAAGTGTTCCCAGCGCTTCCATCAGATCACTAAGCTGCATGCTGGTTAGATCATAGATGTTGTAATCATTAATCTTTGCCTCAAGCGTGCGTTGGCTGTAGCGCTTACCCTGACATAGGGGGCAGGTTTCTGATTTTGTAAAAGCCTCCATCTTTTTGACAGTTGCCTCTGAACGCTCATATTGCGACTTGATATTTTTTCGAACAAAGGTAGGAACCAGACCTTCATAGGTCGTGTTCATTTCACCGTCATCCATCTGAACTTTGACCTTCTCTGTCTCTGCGTAGACAAGGCGATGATATTCATCCTTGCTATAGTCTTTGACTTTTTTATCTGCATCAAAGCCACCCTGGTTAACCACAAAGCGCCAAAACCAACCATTGGGCTTGTATCCAGGCAGCAAGATTGCGCCTTCACTTAACGACTTTTCCTTATCAAGTGCCGCATCAAGATCAAGGGTTAACACCTTTCCAATGCCCTCACATTCAGGGCACATGCCCATGGGATCGTTAAAGGAAAAGGCGTTAGCATAACCAATCTTTGGCGTACTATAACGTGAAAAAAGTACGCGAAAAAGTGGATTAATATCAGTGATCGTGCCAAGCGTTGAGCGAGCTGTTCCGCCCAATCGCTTTTGGTTAATAGTAACTGCCGTAGACAAACCCTCAATACTATCTGCCGCTGGCTGCGTGTAGCGAGGCAAATACAGACGCACAAAACTACTGAAGGTTTCATTAAGCTGACGACCAGCCTCTTGCGCAATGGTATCAAAAACAATAGATGATTTGCCACTACCTGAAACCCCCGTAAAGATGGTGATTTTATGCTTTGGAATATCAAGGTTCACATCGCATAAATTGTTCTCGCGCGCACCTCTGATTTGTATATATTCTTGAGACATAGGCAGCCCTTTCAGTACGCCAGCGAACGGATAGATAGCAAGTCAACACAGTCACACCTGAATGATATGAGAATAAGAAAATAATAGCAAGCTAAGGCATGATGTGTACTTTATAATGGCACTATGAAATGTTATTTAGTGGGGGGATATGTGCGTGACAAGGTCTTGCGCGAGATAAGCTGCACACCGCCGCCGCAGCAACACTGTCAAATATCACACGACAAAGACTATGTGGTGGTCGGTAGCAGCGCAGAAGGACTGCTTGCACACAACTTTCAGCAAGTCGGCGCTGCCTTCCCTGTTTTTCTACACCCTGAAACAAAAGATGAATACGCCCTTGCACGCCGTGAAGTAAAAACAGGCGACAAGCACACTGACTTTGCCTTCGATTTTTCACCTGATGTCACCTTGGAAGAGGACGCCCAGCGCCGCGATTTTACGATTAACGCACTGTACTATGATGAAGCGAGCGGCGAGTTACTGGACCCAACAGGGCAAGGCTTGCAGGACTGCAAAGATGGCGTGTTACGCCACACTAGTCAAATCAGCGCAGCTGGTCACAACAGCGACTTCAAACAGGACAGCCAGGGCAGACAGAGTAGCGACTCCAGACAGGACAAAAACAGTTTTACCGAAGACCCGCTGCGCATTGTTAGATGCGCACGCCTTGCTGCGCAGCTGGGCTTTAGTGTTGCAGCAGAGACAGTAGCGCTTATCAAAGGTATGGTCAGAGCAGGAATGTTAGATCACCTTAGCCGCGAGCGAATTGACAATGAATTTATGCGCGCGCTGTCCCCTGGTTATGACTCGTCAAGGTTTCTAAGCTACTTGCACAAATGGGGAGCCTTGCGCGAACTCTACCCTGAACTAAAGCGCCTCTGCAGCTGCAAAGAAAATCCTCGGTATCACTGGGCAAAAACAAGCTGGGGACATGTTTTGGCAGCGCTTGATTCAGCACGTGAACAAAGTGCTGCTGTAAAGACGGCAGTTGTTTACCATGACATCTATAAGCCAATCGCTTACGCTAGAAAAAAGGAAGCAGGTTTTCATTTTCCCCATGATAATGAGCAGGCTCTAGCTTACCTGCAGAAATACCTAAGTATGCGCAAATTTGATGCGCGGACAAAAAAGTTGTGCAGGCTTGCCGTGCAATATCATATGCGCTTTCGCTTGCTACACGAAGGCATGCATGTAGCAAAATGGGTTGATTTAATTGGCGCTGTGTCAGGTGGCTTTAGACCAGATTATCATCAGCAACTAATTGATATCTTAGCCGTATGTAGGGCAGACGAAACTTCTGATAGACCACAAGATAGCTTTAATGGCATGTGCGGAAATGAACACTTTAACAGCATCGAAACATGTGCCCTGCAAACTTTTGACGTATGCAGTCAAATTCATGCCCGCGACCTGTCCAACTACGCAGAGCTCCGTGCAGGCAAAGATGTTGATCAGCTAAAGCGAGAGCTGCGCCACGCGCGCATTACTGCTGTTAAGCAGCAGGTGGACTTTTTCGCCTGCTAATAATTTTTCCACCTGTCTGCCCAGTCCCTATTCCTCTTGTAGGAATTCTTGCGGCCTCTCTTTAAGTTGATTCAAAAACTCAACGGCAATAGTGTGATTGCTGTCATGCGCGACTACATATTCAAGCTGTTCTTTGGCAGCATCTATGTCCCCTAGTTCAACAAGTATTTCTGCGTAGCGCACGCGCAAGGCAAGGCCTGTAGGCGTTCTTTCAAGCTTGTCGCGGGTAAACTCTGACAATTCCTCAAGATAGATTCTGCCCTCTTCGCCACCAGCCAAACGCGACAGATTTAAGTAGAAGTTCGCATAGGCAAGATAGGAATCAAATTCCCAAGGGGACATATCAATAAGGTGCTGCGCCTTTTGCTTTGCCTCTTCTATGAGGACATCTGCCTCTGGGTTACCCTCTTCTGCACTTCGCAAAGCATAAGTAGATAGTATGACAAAGTAGTCTAAATAATAGCGCTCATAGAAGGGGTTAAGTCTAACGACTCTTTCTGCGTCCTCTCTGGCTGTACGAAGCATGTCATCATCTATCCTTGATACCCCACCAGCTACTACAGCGGCAGGCCTACTGTAGGCACTATCTGCCACAATAAGCCGGGTTGCAAAAATCGCAGGCACCAGCAGTAAGGTAGTCGCAAAAATCGCTGCAGGAACCATCCACGTTGCCCGCTTTACTTCAATAGTTTTCACATAGGGAATGAGGAGGACCCCCATAAATATCCACAAAAGAAAACTTACTGCTGGCAAAGACAGACCAAAGAAAAGGTGTACGCAGTAGGCAAAGCAGGCACAGACAATTCCGCTGTAGAGCACCTTACTTTGTGAGTGCTCTTTACTTATCTCGAGGCACTTGCGAAGCGCTAGATAGGCAATCCAAAAAAGAACTGCATAAAAAAGCACAAGCCCCACAATTCCAATGCCTGTAGCCATCTGCAAAGGGAAATTATGAGCATTGTCAGCAACTGATCTAAATCCAGCAGCCTGCGCATATTCCGGAGGAGCAAAGTGGCGGAAAATGAGTCTAAAGGTGTCTAGACCAAAGCCAAAGATGGGACGATCCCCAATCGCTGCAGCCGCTGCCTCCCAAATCTGGAAACGGGTAAGCCCACTGCCTCTGTCGAATTCAAAAATAGTTTGGATACGTGTCCAGAAATTCATGACAGCATCTGTTCTGGTAAGAGAAAAGGTGACAAAGGCACTTACCACTGCAGCAAGTCCGCCTGAAAAAATATAGTCTTCTCTTTCCGGCTTTACTTTCTGTCGCCACATAAGCACAGCAAAAAGAATAGCTGCTACAAAACCAGCAACCCAAAGTGACCTTGAAAAGGCGGTAATGGCAACTGCAGAATTTAACAAGAGCACAAACCAATACCACCTACGCCATTTAGTATGCTCTTCTGAAAAAAGAAGTCCCAAAGTAACAAAGATTGAAAAAGCAAGAAAACCCGCAAGCAAATTTGGGTTGCCGTAGGTCGAAAAAGAGCGCAGAGGCTCAAAGGGCAGCGGCCCCCAGGTCAAAGGATCCCAGTTTGCTATGACACCTTCACTCGCTGTGCGAAAAGGATTTGGAATGGCTTGCAGCAGCCCGTAGCCAGCAACAACGACACTTGAAAAAGTGAGCGTCTGTGCAAGTTGGCGCACCCGCGCACGCGATGTCGTGTACTGTATCGTCAAAAAGAAGAGGAGCGCGTAAAGAAAGTAAGACCAAGCCCCATCATAGCGCCGGTATTTACCCAAAAAGGCTGTCGAGGGACTAATCGAAAGAACAGTGGTAATGACTATCCAGGCAAGCAATATTCCCAAAAGGATATACATTCTGTGGTAGCGAATTTCTCCGCCATTCATGACTACATCCCAAATCCACGCAGCCAAAATGGCCATAACGCCAACGCGCAGGACAAACACCTTTATGCCGTCAAATCCATCGACAAAGTTTAAGCCCGTCCATGACAAAAATCCATTGGACATAATGATAGGAACGATGGCAACAAGCGCCAGAATAAGTATCCAGGCGATCTTTCCTGCCTGCGTATGCTCGCGAATAGCAAAGGCTTGCGCAGCAGATGACTGCCTCTTTTTACCTCGCCTCTTTGATTTGGCCATTAACGCGCACCCTTTCCAGCTAGCACTACCTTGATGGTCTCTACTGTAATTTGTATATCGAAAGCAAAGCTCTGATGATAAAGATACATTAAGTCATATTTAAGCTTGCGCTCGGGAGTCGTCGCGTAGCCCCCGTTTATTTGGGCAAGGCCTGTTACCCCGGGTTTGATGCGATAGCGCTCGGAATATCCCGGTATTTTTTCAAGATATTCTTCGACAAAGGCTGACCTTTCAGGTCGCGGTCCAATAAAAGACATTTCACCGCGCAGTATGTTGATTATTTGAGGCAGTTCGTCAATGCGGAATTTGCGCATTTTATGCCCCAATGCAGTTATGCGAGGATCATCTTCACTTGCAAGGATGGGGCCAGATTGCTCTTCGGCATTTTTTATCATCGTGCGAAATTTAACAATTCTGAAAGGAGCCATATTGCGCCCCACACGTTCCTGGCGATACAGAATTGGCCTGCCGTCAGAGATAAGTATGGCAAGAGCTGCAATCAACATAATAGGTGAAGTAAGAATAAGAAGGATCATGGCCCCCCCAAGGTCAAAGCAGCGTTTAAGCAGTCGGTGATAGCGAGGAATACTGCCAGAGACAATCCTCATCAGGGGAATATCACCAATAATAATGTGAGTACGTCCAATAAAAGCTTCGTATAGCTCTGGTACCACATCTACTGTCAACTTTTCATGTTCACTCATTACCAACTGTTCAGTAAATTCCCGCAAGCGTGCAGGATCAGCCACAATAACGCGATTAATCTGAAAGCGTCTTATTGTTTCATTGATGTGCTCAAGACCCTTAGTCGAAGGCAGCGTATCTATCAGCTTCCATCCCCACTTTGCTCTTTTTTGAATGGCTACTGCAAGGTCTAAGGCAACCTGATCGCAACCAATAATAAGAGTGCGCTGCTCGGGCCAGTGAATACTTCCAAAGCGCAAGAACAGTAGACGCCAGCCCAGCATAAAAATAGGGCTCAGGAGCAAGACAATGGGTAGTGTTGCACGGGGAAATGCCACTGTTGCAGGTCCTCCCAAAAAGGCAATGGCCGTTAAGGCAATTGTGCCTAGGATTGCTGCAGGAAGCACCTTGGCCGTTGTTGACCAGGGCGTATCAAGCTGTTCTGGTTCATATAGATCATAGAGCCAGCCGCAGATAATATAGGCCAAGGTAAGCAGAGGTGCCAAAGACAGGTAAGCATTCAAATTGGCCTGAGGTATCTGTCCTAAAAAACGCAAGGTAAGTGCCGCAAGTATCGCAAGGTTTACAAAGATGGCATCGCACAGTAAGGAGAAAAGACGAAAGCGTAGACGAGACATCGACTAGACTCCGTCTACATTTTCTCTGTCAATCTTGAGGCCCTCAGATGGCTTTCCAGCTAAAAGTTCAACATCTAAGTCCTGACTGCCCTGACTGTGTCCTTGTCCAGTCTGTTCGAAGCGAGCAATCGCCTCACGGTAAACATCGCTTACTGCATCAACCATTTGCGGAATAGTAAACTCTGCCAGAGCACGCTGCTGCGCCTGTTTGCCCAATCTGCCCCGCAGTTCATCATCAGCAAGTAGAGCATTCAGGGTTCCCGCCAGTGCCTGAGCGTCACGCGGGGGGAAAGTCAGCCCCGTAACCCCATCAAGGTTTGCATAGGGTACTCCTGTTTGAAGCCTGCTTGAAACAACAGGCGTGCCTGCAGCATGCGCTTCAATCTGAACCAGCCCAAAAGCCTCAGAGGACTCAACGCTTGGAAGGGTCAAAATGTCGGCTGCATGAAACCATGCAGTAAGCTCATCGCTGTCTGCGTAATCAATGAAATGGACGCGCTTCGCCAATTCGCCCTCTGGCGAGCTACCCTTTATGCAAGCATGCAAGGCAGTCCTATCTGGACCTTTACCAATTATCACAAAATGCGCATCGACCTGCGGAATTGCGCGTGTAAGCACCTCAATTCCCTTGTAGTAAACCAGCCTGCCAACAAATAAGACGATGGGTTTACCGTCTGGCGCGTAGAGCTGGCGTAGCTCGCCTGCACGCTGCTGTGCACGCGCATTGTGTGCGATCTTTTCGACAGGAAGGCCAAAATTGACCTGCCTGCACTTTTCTGTTCGCAAAGACAGCCAGGGAGAATATTTAATAAGCTGCGGTGACGAAGCCATGATAAGTTGCGCCCTATTGAGGAATTTGTTAAGAAAAGGTCCGTATGCAGCAAGCGCTCTTTTCTGGCGAACAATATCAGAGTGGTAGGTGATCACATAGGGCATACGCTTTGAGGCCATCTGCCCCACCCATTCCAACTCGCCCCACGGATAGGGGGTGTGAAAGTGCAGTATGTCAGCCTGGCTTGCCTCGAGACTCAAAATAGGACCGAGCTTGCGACACACAGGGGTCGAGGCCTTCTCAAAAAGCCTTGGAAGACGAACGACCTCAACACCATTTATGACTTCTTCTGCATAGATACGCCTGTCGTTGCTAACGATTACGCGCACCTGATTTCCTGCCGCAACAAGTCCCTCTGCAAGGTCACGCACATGAAACTCAATGCCGCCTAGATGCGGCGGATAATATTTATTGACCATTACAATCTTTTTTGGACTAAACATTGTAGACACTACGCTGCCTCCTGAACAAGGTCTTCGATAAGCTGGCTGCCAGCTGCCAACAGTTCTTTAACGCGACAGGGGCTGTTTGCCTCTGCGTAAATGCGTACCAAAGGTTCAGTGCCTGATGCACGCAGCAAAAGCCATTCGTCGTTTGGCAGCAGAAATTTTGCGCCATCTAGATAAAGATACTCCTCTACAGAAATCCCCGCAAGCTGCAGTGGGGCAAGCCTTGGCAAGGTTTTGCGAAAAGCCTCCATGCGAGCTGGCTTGATGTGCAGGTCTTTCCTTTGATAGTAGAGTTTGCCCACGCGCTGTTCAAGGGCTGCCACTAACTGCCCAAGGCTACGCCCTGTCTGTGCCATCATTTCAACAATCAGCAGGCTCATCAGTAAGCCATCGCGCTCACATACATGTATGGGGATACCAATACCGCCGCTTTCTTCTCCGCCTAGCAGTACGTCACCTTGAAGCATCTCTTCGTAAATCCATTTAAAGCCGATGGGTGTTGTTGTGACCTCTACGCCCAGCTCACGTCCTATGCGGTCAACCAAAATCGAGGTAGAAAGTGTCTTGATGATGCGTCCTGTTTGGCCACGATTTTCGACAAGGTGTTGCGCCACAAGGGCAATAATTTGATGAGGCGAAACAAAGCTGCCGTCTTCATCTAGTGCGCCCAAACGGTCAGCATCACCATCAAGAGCAAAGCCAGCTTGAGCCGCAGTAGCACGAACCTCAGCTGCAGCGACATCAATCCAGGGAGGGATTGGTTCAGGATGCAAGTCGCCAAAATTAGGGTCTGCCCCATCATGCAGGCGCACAACCTCTACGCCTAGCTGCTCGAAAGTGTCGGCAAGATAGCTACGCGCTGCCCCGTAGAGGGGGTCAACAAGCACCTTGATCTGAGCTTTGCGAATAAGGTCGCGGTCAACAAATTGGCAAAGCGCGTCCAGATAATCCGTGCTTAGTTTGGCAAAGATTAACCTGCCCTTTGCAGGCTTTGTTGTGGTTGTTTGATTTGCCAGATCATCAGCATCAGCAAGCAGGTTAAGCTTTGCCTCAATGAGGTCTGTAAAGTCCGCTGGTGCAGCACCGCCATCAGCCATGCGCACCTTAAAGCCTAGCCACCCTGCAGGATTATGGCTTGCAGTCAGCTGTACGCCACCTAAGGCAGATTCATCGCGAGACACTGTCCAGCAAAGGTTTGGTGTGGGAATATAGCGATCAGAAAGGACTACCTCAAGGCCTTCTGCTGCCATTACTTCTGCTGCAAGCAGGGCGTAGCGGTCAGCATCCTTGCGCGTGTCATAGCCTACATAAATGCGGCGCTGCTGCGCCTTTGAATCAGATGCTGATTCAAGAGGAGCCTTGGCAAGAAATGTTTGTGCCGTAGCCTTAGCGACAGCGCGTACGCTTCCCTCATTAAAGTCTTCACCGATGAGAGCGCGCCAGCCATCAGTCCCAAACGCAATTTCTGCTTTATGCTCTGTTCTAATTTCTGCCCCAAACCCTGTAGCTTGCAATGGACAAACTCCCCCAGTTGGTCTTGTAGAATAGTGGGTAAAATTCACTCCCCATTGTAACATTCACCCCACTAGTTACGCGTGTGCGTAGCCTGCTATTTGCGCTATTCATACGATATAGCATCACGGATGCTTACCTGGCTGGCTCGCCATGCTGGCAGTATGCTTGCAAGGATCGAGATTACCCATACCAGCACTAGCCAGATTACCACCCCAGGAAAAGAAAAAGTATACGATAGGCGCATTTCTAGCGCCATGCGCAAGGCCTGCATAAGTCCATAAGACACAGGCCATGAGAGCCATGCACCCAAAACCCACGATATGGTGCCGACTACTAGACCTTGCGTGATATAGATACCAAATATTGCGTTGTGGCTGGCACCCACGCTACGCATAATGCCTATCTCGCGGGTTGATTCGATTACTGACAGTGTCATCGAACCCGACAGACCTATGACACCTACTATGGCAAGTGCCGATGCCATTATAAGAAGAAAGGTTGTCAGGATGTCTAGGTGCTCACTTGACGCCTCTAGCTGCCTTGCTGCTGTTTGGGTGGATGCGACAATATAGCCTTTGTTGAGGAAGCGTTCGTCTAGATCATCAACGATTTCTTGCTGCATGTCTGCACGGGAAAAAATAGTCCCTCTATCCGCATGAGAAAACTGGCCGCCTTCAGCCTGCACCAGCACCCGCGTTGAAGAGCCGGGGATTCCCATGAGCTCTGCTAAGTCATCGCGATCCATAAACATCATGGCACCCTGTAGTGACCCTGTGGCAACCCCTGCAACAGGACGCTCTACTTCTTGACCATTAACGATGACGGTGACAGTTGTTGGCGGCTCTAAATACTCTTCTGTTGTAAAAAGTTCTGTATTGATGATGACACCCTGGCTATCTGGTTCTGGCCAGGCGCCCTGCTCAAAGTGAAAGTCTAGAATACGGGTATCGCTCGGTACGCCCATAGTCCAGAAGGAATCATTCATCGTGCCATCGGGACGTTTGATAGTTATGCGCGCGTCAAGCCAGGTTTCTGCGTAGATAACTTGACCATTTGCATAAGCTGTGCGCTTTAAATCATCATTTCCCACAGGATGAGCAAAGATAATCTGGGAATCATAGCGCCACCAGCCGCCAATTGTGTCAACAGTCAACTGCAGTGAGGCATGCGCCGAAAAGACCGACATCACTACGGCAGAAGCCAGGGTAAGTGTTGTTAAAGTCAGGGCAAGACGTCCCTTTCTGGCAAAGGTTGAGCGCAGGGCAAGTGCTGCTGGCCTCGACAGAAAGGTGATCTTGCTAAGTACCCGATCCACCCAGCCCCCACCAAAACCAATCAGATTCGCATAAGAGCCCAGTGCATCCACAATAGGACGTTTAACCCCACGAGTAATAGGAATCAGCGCAGCCAGTAGCGGCAAAAGCAAACTCACTGCAAACAGCAGCGCAATAACCCAGAAAGGGTAAGTCATGTCTGCGATGTAGAAATTTAGCACACTTGCTGCGTATTCAATAAAGTTGTATCCAAAGATAATTCCCACGGGCAGTCCCACAAACAGGGCAAGCAGGCCGTAGCACAGCACCAGGCGAATATAGAGTCCCGTGATTTGCCGTCGCCTAGCACCAATCGCCTTCATAATGCCCAGCTGACGAGTCTGCTGAATCAAAATTGCATTAGTCGTCGTAATAACGAGAAAAGCCGACAATGCAAGCGCCATGAAAGCCATCACCAACAACAACACGCTAACTGCTTCAAACATGCTGCCAAAAAAGTGAAAATCTGGTTCAGGAACTTCCATACGGTCGACGCGCACGTTTGCTGGATCAAGCTGCTGTTCTTGTATTTCATCGGCAATATGTGCCACCTGAACCCGCGTTAGATCTGGATCAACATTTACCAGAATACGATTGGGCTCTTGTGGCATGTTAAGACGGCTGAGCGCATCCATGGTGACAAAAGATTCAACCTGGTTGAAAAACATAGTGGGAACAGCATTAATGTCATGTGCAAACCCTGCGATTCGAAACACAGCCCTACCAGGACCTGCCTCTATTAAAATGCGGTCGCCTATGTCGATATCATAAACTTGCAAGGCACTTGCCTCTATAATGATGTCTTGCGCCGCTGGTGGCCAGGTACGTGTGTTGAGGGGCTGAAAGCGTGATACAGCGCCCCCTCCCGACAGGGGATCAAACTCCTCTGCCTCTACGGCATGAATGTGGATAATCTCACGTTCTTCGCCTGGCTCTGGAAGGGTTTGCAATGCTTCTATTTCTGACATATTGTCAGGAACAAGGGTGAAACTGCCCGAAATAATGCGTCTGGCAGACACGCCCTCGACATCATCTCGTGCTTCAATTTGGCGCACTACTCCGCCAAGGTTGTGTGAGCTGTTGTTGAGGGTATAAGAAATCGAAAAACGCTGGCTTTCAAGAAAGCCACGATCAAATTCACGCATAAGAACTTGTCGTGCTCCCAAAGTAGAAGCGATCGCAAAAATACCAACTGCAATAGAAAGCACAACGAGCATCGTGCGAGACTTATTTGCAGTCAGATCACGCAAGACCTTGAGAGTGCGCGGCGGGACGTGCACGAGGCGAGAAAATTTTTTAGTAAGTCGTGACATCGCCCATTGCTACATCGCCCGTTATTCGACCGTCTGCCACATGCAAGCTGCGCGTTACCCGCTGTGCTAAATCATTGTCATGTGTCACCATTACAATGGTTTTGCCGCCATCTACTAGGCGCTCGAAAAGACTAAACACGGCATCTGCTGTCTTGCTGTCTAGGTTTCCCGTTGGCTCGTCTGCCACTATAAGGGGCGGGTCGTTGGCAAGCGCCCGGGCAATTGCTACGCGCTGCTGTTGTCCCCCGGAAAGTTCTGTGGGCAATTTGTAGGCATGATCTGCCATCTCGACCTGTTCTAGGTAGTGCAAAGCAACCTCATCGCGATCTACACGCGCGTGAACATTGCAAAAATCCATCGGCAGCATAACATTTTCAATAGCAGTAAGGGTGGGCAGCAACTGAAAGAACTGAAAAACAACACCGATGGTGTGCCCGCGCCAAATAGCCATGCGATTTTCGTTTAGGGTGTGAATGGGAGTGTTATCAATCCAGATTTCTCCAGAGCTTAGATGGTCAATGCCCGTAATCATATTGATAAGTGTCGTCTTGCCACTGCCTGATTTGCCTATCAAGCCGATAAATTCACCCGGGTAAACATCAAGGTTTACATCTTGCAATGCAGGAAAGCGAATTCCACCCGTTTCATAGATTTTATTTACTGACCGAAGGGTAATAAGTGCTTCGGCTTGCTGTATCAAGGACGATTTCATACTATCTATTATACCTCTGCGCAGGGACTATTGGCTCGCATCAAAGATACTGCAGCCCCAATATGACAGCCAATATGACAGCTCGCGTTTAATGTTCATCAATCTGTTTAGTCGATAACATTATTGCGCGCTTTTAGTTGTTCAAGCGTTCCGTCAGCCTTAATTCGAGTGATGAAATCATCAACAAGGCTTGTTAGATAAGGGCTGCTAAGTCTAGTGGCAATACCGTATTCCTGTGAATTGAAGGAATCGGGAAGAATCATCGTGCTATCGCTTAAGAATCCTAAGAGAATCACCTTATCAACAGAAAAGGCATCTACATGACCCGCTTCAAGTGCAGCAGCACAGTCCTGATTAGTGGGAAATTCTTGGAAGTTGACCTCAATGTCGTAGCTCATTTCTTCGATATGCTGCTCGATAGCCTCACGAGTCGTTGATCCCGCAGTCACTGCTACGGTTTTTCCGTCAAACCCAGACAGTCCACTAAGCCCACTGTCTTTGTCAACCATAAGCCCAACGGCATCTACAAAGTAATACTGAGAGAAATTCCAGAACTCTTTACGTTCCTCACGGATGGTAAAGGTTGCAATAACTAGGTCAATTCGCTTTGCGTCAAGCAAATCACCACGTGTATCTGCCGTAACAGGAGTAAACTCAACTGCATCACGATCGCCAAGAATCTCCCCTGCAAGCAGGTGAGCTAGGTCAATCTCAAGGCCTTTGTACTGGTCAGTCTCTGGGTCAAAGAAGCCAAATCCAGGGGTATCATCTTTGACACCAACACGCAGCACACCACGATCAATGATCTCTTGAATTTCTGGGTTTATTGCTGCGTCACTTTCTGTGGAAGGAGGAACGGTAGCGACCTCCGTCAATTCAGTGCAAGCCATAAGGCCTAGTGCCAAAATGCAGGTAAAAATGCAGGCAGTCAAAAGAATTGCCGTAGCTGCGGCGCGCGCATATGATTTTTTCACATCTACCCCACTCCCTGAGCTTCTGTTCAGTAAACTATCACTCCATTTTAAGATAGCTGGGACAAATTTACAAAAAGAGTGCAGGGTGTAAACTCACACCTTGCACTCTTAGCTTGTAAATCTTGCTAGTGAAGTTACGGTAGCCGTGCACGCGACCTATGTGCGCACACTGCTCGCAGAACTGCTAGTTAGTCCTTAGCCTGCTTGGCTATACTTTAGCCTACTTTAGGCTTACTGCAGCTCCTGCTTCTTCAAGTTCTTTCTTTAGCTCTTCAGCTTTGTCCTTTGCAACGCCTTCAGAAACTGGCTTTGGAGCACCCTCTACCAATTCTTTAGCTTCCTTGAGACCAAGACCAGTGATTCCGCGTACAACCTTGATTACAGCAATTTTATTATCGCCAAATCCTTCAAGGATTACGTCGAACTCGCTCTTTTCTTCTGCGGCACCAGCATCTGCGCCACCACCAGCAGCAGGACCAGCCATTACTGCCATAGGGGCAGCAGCGCTTACGCCAAATACTTCTTCTAGTTCTGTTACAAGCTCTGATAGTTCAAGAGCTGGCATTGTCTTTAAAGCTTCAATAATCTCATCACGTGTTACAGCCATTTTAAATAATTCCTTTCAATAATGTGTGTCATTCTTTTCAAAAATCGAGGGTACTGGGTACCATCACGTACGTATAAAAACTAGGCAGCTTCTTTCTGCTCTTTAACAGCAGTAAGTGCTGTAACCAAGCCACGTGCTGGTCCAGATAGTACTGTAACCATTCCGCGTGCTGGATTGCTGATAGTTCCCAAAAGCTTTGCGAGCAGTTCTTCGCGTGAAGGAAGTGTTGCAAGTGCTTTTAGTCCAGCCTCATCAATGATTTGGCTTTGAACCAAACCACCTTTTAGCTCAAGTGCTTCGTTCTCCTTTGCAAAATTTGCCAAAACTTTTGCAGATGCCACAGGGTCATCTTCTGTAAAAATGAAAGCACTGGGACCTTCAAGCAAATTTTCCATTGAAGGCAGAGCCAATTCGCGCATAGCAATTTGCGTCAAAGTGTTTTTGTAGACAACCATCTCGCTGCCAGCTGCGCGCAATTCATTGCGAAGCTTTGACACAGACTGAACGTTCAGTCCACGGTAGTCAACCAAAAGCACATTGGGGCAAGCAGTAAAACGTTCTTTAATCTCTGCTACAACCGTTACTTTTGAATTTGCAGGCATGTATCCTCCTCTCAAATGCAGTCCTTTGTGGCTGCACTGATGCTTTAATCCGCAGGCGCGGTTCAAGGCATCAAAAAACCCTCGGAACAGTTTGTCACGAGGGTCGAAGAGGCGGGTATCCAAGCATGGATGCAATCCGTATCTAAACGACTACCTCGGTAGGCGCGATACTACAAGTGATCAAATCAAGCGACACCTGTGTATCCCATTACTCTCCCCCTTGGCGATCCTTTACGAGCTTTCGTAGAGGTAGCTTTGGGCTATTAGGAGAACCGACTGTCTATGGCAGCACACAATTCAATTTTCAACCTTGCAAGTATAACACAGAACCGACCAACTATCTGGCTTGAACTATTCGAAAACTATTCGAGAGTAGCAAAATTGCTCAGTGGCCAGTAGGTAAAGAAGGCAATCCCTTTAACCTCTGAAACAGCGATTGGCCCAAAGGCACGACTGTCAGAACTTCTCTGCCTGTTATCGCCCAGCACAAACACGTAGCCAGCAGGAACAGAGAAGGGGTATTGGATGGACTCATATAAGTTTATATCAGGGGGCAAAGGAAAGGTTAGGGAGTCGTCCATGATGTAGGGTTCGTTCAAAATGACCCCATCAATTGTGACCTGGCCTTCTGGGGTCAAGTCAATAACTTGCCCTTCAGTTGCAACAACGCGCTTTACCAAATTAGGAAAGCTGTCGGTTGGATCATAAAAAACCACAACATCAAACTGTTCTGGCGTAGCACCTAGGTGCATTCCCAGTTTATAGATTAAGATGTGGTCATGTTCTTGAATTGTCGGAAGCATTGAACCTGTTGGAATGCGGTAAGGCTCGACCAAAAGTGCCCTGACACCCATAGCAATAACAAAGGCAAGCAGAACTAAAGCCGCTGTTTCTACCAGCCATCTGCCCGTTACGCCACGCGTGTCGCGCTTATCGCCTTCGTCTGCTTTTCGGTCACTTCGAGAAAGTTCTGGTGCCGCTTGCTGTGGAGAGGACGCAGGTGTATAAGTCTGTTGTGGAGGCTGCGGATACTGCGGATTTTGCTGCCCAGGGGGCATGTGCTGATTATTTGGCTGGCCACTATCCATCTGGATGGGTCTTTCACCTGTGATTTCCATACCTCTGGTCATACCTCTAAAATCCTCTCAAGTGTATGTCATCTGACACTCTTTTCAAAGAACCATTCTATCAAGGTCTTTGCCACCGCCCTAGATTCAATATCAAAGAGTCACCAAAGGGTCGCAAAGGGTGCCTAAAGAAGATCTGGGCGTCGTTGCTGGGTGCGCTCTAAAGCTGCAGTCCTTCTCCACTTTTCGATTTCTGCGTGATTACCCGATAGCAAAACATCGGGAACAGATTTTCCGCGAAAACTAGATGGTCGCGTGTAATGGGGATGTTCAAGCAGGCCTGCGTTTTCTGATGAAAACGACTCTTCCAAAATACTTTCTGCATTTCCTAGCACATTGGGAAGGAGTCTAACCACCGCTTCAATAACAATCATAGCTGGCAATTCCCCCCCTGCAAGAACGTAGTCGCCCACAGACAGGCAATCATCTGCCCAGTCAAAAGCGCGCTCATCAAAGCCTTCATAGCGGCCACAGACAAGCAATAAGCGTTCATGATTTAGCGCGTAGTCATGTGCGATTTTCTGAGTAAAGGGGGTGCCCACCGGTGCCATAAACACTACGTGTGACTTTTGGGGTGATTTTTGGGGCGACCCTTGAGAAGAATCGACACTGCCCTGCGCCGAAATGTCTTCTATGGCCTTAACTAGCGGTTCAACCTTCATGACCATGCCAGCACCGCCCCCATAAGGGCTGTCATCAACGGTACGGTGAAGATCAGAGGTCCAATCACGCAGATCATGGGCATAGAACTCGAAGGCCCCTTTTTCTTGGGCAATTTTGAGGATCGATTCGTTGACTACTGGATCAAACATAGCGGGAAAGATTGAGAGGACATCAATTCTCATCGATAAGTCCTTTCATGACTTCGACCTGGGCTGTATTCGCCTCAAAGTTGACCTCAAGCACGCAGTCGTCAATGACAGGCAATAAGACCTCACCATAAGGACCGCCATCTACAACCCAGACTAGATTTGCCCCTGTTTCGATGACCTCAGTGACTGTGCCCAGCTGTCCGTAGTTAATGCTGTGAACTTCTAGACCTAGCCCGTAGCTATCCTCATCAATGTAGTCGTTTTGTTCCTGAATCAGGGTGGTGAGTAGCTTTTCTGGAACATCACATTTTTCGACTATGATGTCACGTCCCACTAAATCGCGAGCAGCTGTTTTGTCGACAAGGTTTTCGAAATTTACCAAAAGTCTATCAGCGGTTGCACGAACAGACTCTGTTTTAAGAAAGCGATTTTCAAGCGGCGGAGGAATAACCCAAACTGGGCAAGACTTCAAAAGGGCGGTGGTCAATTCAAAAGAATAGAGAGGTCGCAAAGAGACCTCCCCATATTTACCATGCGTTCTTTGGATGCGAGCAAGTGTCGCAAAGCGTGTACTTTTTTGACTATCCTTCGACATCAATGTCTACATGCAGTGAAGGAGAGCCAACTGATGCACGGGCAAGGGTGCGGATTGATTTAATCGTACGACCACCCCGTCCAATAATTTTTCCGACATCATCAGGGTCAGCTTCTATCAAGATCCGCAAAGAGCCTTCGGCTTCGTCAAGGTTCGTTTCAATGCGAAGCTGTGTTGAATCATCAACAAGTCCCGATACGATATAGGTAACCAGCTCTTCGACACGCTCCACTGATGTCGTGTCTGTCTGTGTTGACATGATTTAGTCCTCTTTGGCGTCTTCTGCGGCTGGCTCTGATTCTGCAGCAGCGGCTTCAGCCTCGGCCTTTGCAGCTTCTTCAGCGGCAGCTTTTTCAGCCTCTTTGGCAGCTGCAGCAGCTTTGGCGGCCTCTTTGGCAGCGGCTTCTTCAGCCTCTTTCTTTGCAACGGCGCGCTTCGATAGCTTTTCCTTTGCAGGAGCCATCTCTTTTTCGCCCTTTGCAATAGCGATAATCTTTGCAGCAGCCTCAGTTGGCTGAGCACCCTTTGCAATCCAAGCGTCAACCGCTTCAAGATTGAGTTCAATATCTAGTGGTTTGACACGAGGGTTGTAGCGTCCAACAATCTCAATAAAGCGACCGTTACGTGGCATACGCGAATCAGCAACTACAACACGAAAAAAAGGTGCCTTCTTTGCACCGTGGCGTGCCAAACGAATTTTAACTGACAAAATTCACCTCCGGGTTAGGTGGTCTACGTCCCTTCCATAAGTATAACGGGAGCAAAAAGACCACAAAAAACATGCAATCTAATATTTTACGATAGATGGCAAGGTATGCGCAATCTAATCTATGTTTAATTTCGCCCTATCTTTTTGTAGATGTCCCTGCGATGTCCAATGTGCAGTACAGAAAGGGCTTCACTTGGCCACATGATTTATAGACTTAGTGCGCTGGCAACTACTTTGCGCAGGTAGTCTGACCGTGTAGTATCGCTTTCCTTTGCCTTGCTATCAATCAAATCACGGAATGCAGCGGGTGCCTTGAAGGCAACGGTGACAAGCTCTTCATTAGGGGAAAGTTGAGGACGCCCTGGGGGTCTGACGATCCATTCCCACTCGCCAGGAGGAAACTCTCCTCTTTCAGCTGCCTCACCCAATCTTTCAAAATCTTCATCTGTCAGGATGTGTCCACCCTTCATCTTGTATTCCATGAAAGCATCCTTCCTATAATCCAAGTTCAGCAATTACACTTTTCGTCAATTTCATAGCATGATAAATGATGACGCCTCCATCATCAGTTTCGGCTGCAGCCATTTCAAGCGGACGACCCTTGTTGTCTGCACCTGCAGCTATATAATACCTCGGATAACAATACTTTCTCTGTTTTACCGCAATAGCATTTCTCCATGCTGCTATTGCATCTGCATCTTCGATTTCTGGTCGCTTCCGATTCACTCGTGGATGAACTATTATCCGCTGCATGACAAAGCCTATCTCTACCAGATATTTATTGTACAACAAAATTGTTAAACAATAAATACACCCTTGCCAATTTCTTGGAAATCTTCCTCAAAATTTGCACTATCGCGGTTCATATTAGCAACTGTCGATTACGATTTGATAAAGCCTTGATTAAGGCAAGATTACATGACGATTAAAGTGATATTAAAGCGCACCCTTGCTCAATATTCCATCTGTCCATATTAAGCTCTATTTAGCCCTCTTACTGCAAACTATCGTCAATGCGATAGCAGCACAGTCCTCGCTAGCCCTTTGCCTTCTTACTTCGTCGCAGCTTGCTCCAGTCTATCGACAGCAGTACGAAAAATATCACTGCAAGCACTGATGCTGTTTGCAGACGATAAGTCATCCAGCTATGAAAGGTCGA
>Ga0123355_10000209_pt1 | contig 73367 bp, 82 predicted proteins | sample TergutEmb28metaG_3_FD_89872 | JGI IMG/M metagenome (GOLD analysis project Ga0123355, IMG submission 89872) | Embiratermes neotenicus P1 segment gut microbial communities from Petit-Saut dam, French Guiana - Emb289 P1 | ecosystem: Host-associated > Arthropoda: Insects > Digestive system > Gut ...
ACGGGTGTTGCGACTGATGGGAATAAGTACAATGGCATGGTTAATCACCCTTTATTATGTAGTGGTTTCTCCATGCTTATTGTATGCGATGGGCGGCTTGACTGGTTCCGCCAGGCAGTCGTTTTGCGCTCGCCGCGCAGGCATTACTTTTTCTTGAAAGAAAAAGTAATCAAAAAGAACTTTAGATTTTGATGGGTTATATTCGATTGGGCTATAATAGAGCACAGCGAAGCGACGGAGCTCCACCGCAGGTGGTGCTGCGGCGAGCGCAACACGCTTACATCAGCGCCTCAAACGCGCTGCGCACATTGCCTGCACCAATCACTTGTATGCCTTTTTGCAGGTCTTTGGGCAGCTTGGTGAAGTTTTGGCGCGGCACAATGCAACGTGCGAAGCCCAATCGCGCGGCTTCGCGCACTCGCTGCTCACAGTGGCTGACGGCACGCAACTCGCCGCCCAGCCCTATTTCGCCAAAGGCCAGTGCGTCGTCGGGTAGCGGTGTGTCTTTCAGGCCTGAAATGAGCGCCAGAGCAATGGATAAATCTGTGCTGGGCTCATCGAGCTTCAGCCCACCGATGACGTTGATGTAGGTGTCCATGTTGCCGAAAAACCAGCCGCAGCGTTTTTCCAGCACTGCCATGAGCATGGCCGCGCGGCTGCCGTCTACGCCGGTTTGCATGCGGCGCGGATTGCCAAAGCTAGTGGGCGACACCAAGCCCTGCACTTCTGCCAAGATAGGACGGCTGCCTTCCATCACGCAAGCCACACAGCTGCCCGATACCCCTTTTGGTCGCCCTGCGATGAGCATGGCGGAAGGGTTTTCGACTTGCGCAAGTCCGCGTTCAAGCATCTCAAACACGCCGATTTCATTTGTTGAGCCGTAGCGGTTTTTTACCGCGCGCAAAATGCGATAGCTCAAATGCCGCTCGCCCTCGAAATACAGCACGGCATCCACGATGTGCTCCAGCACTTTTGGACCAGCGATGTTGCCGTCTTTGTTCACATGGCCCACCAGCAGCATGGGCACACCCAGCGATTTCGCCGTGCGCATGAGCATGTTGGTGCTCTCGCGCACTTGAGTGACACTGCCGGGTGAGGACGAAATATCGGCTACTTGCATGGTTTGGATGGAGTCGATAATCACCATGCCGGGCGTGGCGTGGCGCACATAGTCGCAGATGCCCACGGTGTCGGTGTCGCACAAAATAGTGAGTTTGCTGGTGGTTACGCCAAGGCGTTCGGCACGCAATTTCAGCTGGTGTGGTGACTCCTCGCCCGACACATACAGGATATCTGCGGCTTGTCCAAGATGTTCGCAAATTTGCAGCAACAGCGTTGATTTGCCGATGCCCGGGTCGCCGCCGAGCAGCACCACCGAGCCTTTCACCAGCCCGCCGCCGAGCACGCGGTCTAGTTCGCCCATGCCGGTGTGGTAGCGAATTGCGCTGTCAAACTTGATGTCACGCAGCAGTTGCCCGCTGAGCGCAGGTGCACGCGATGCCGCGCCCGCGCGTTTTGCGGGTTCGGGGCGGCGCACTTCTTCGTGCAGGCAGTTCCACTCGCCGCAGCCGGGGCATTGCCCCACCCACTTGGGCGATTCATAGCTGCAATGCTCACACAGGTATATCGTTTTGGCTTTGGGGGGCATGGTGTGCTTTCCTTTCTGCGCGGATTTTGTGTATGAGTTTGCCTGCAAGAGTTAAAGAAACGAGTAAGTACATCAAACACACGAGGCCGGCTGCTGCGTGCACCCAAAGCCATGTTGAAGGGCTTACGTCAATGCGTGCGCTGGCAAAGTAATATGTTGCCGAGGTGTCTTCGCAATAATACGGCTGAAAGCGTAGCAGTGTGGCATCATCCCACCAAAGCTGAAATCCAAGTGTGGCAACAGCCACCACTAGGCACAAAACCAGCACAATAATTCTTTTTCGCATAACATGTCCTTTTTCTACTAATTGTGCTCCGCACCCCTCCCTCACCCGACCCGAGGTCGGGAGCTCCCTCTACAAAAGGGAGCCAGGGGCTTGCTTTTTCAACAAACATAAAAATCTCACCGCGAAGCGGCTAAAGTTTTTTGCGTCACTTTTTTTCAAAAAAGTGACATCACGCGCCCCCCAACACCCCCACCGCAACCGCAAATGCTAGCTGCCGCTGATACGCTGCATCTTGCAGGTGGGCTGCCTCGCCAGGGTTTGAGATGAACCCGCATTCGACCATCACGGCGGGGCGCGTGGCGCGGTGCAGCAGATAGATTGAACTGCCCGCGGGCTTGATTTGCCGATGGTTTTCGGGTTGCAACAGCGTGACCACAGTACGCTGAATTTGCTCGGCCATCACTTGGCTTTGCGGGTGGTTGGGTGAATAAAACACCTGCGTGCCGCGTGCACTTGGGCTGGTGTAGCGGTTCATATGTACGCTCAAAAACAGGTCGCCGTCGCGTAGTTCTTCCAGCATGGCGTGGCGCGCTTGAATGTCGCTGCGCTTGCGCTCACGCAGGGTGTTGGCGGGCTCGCTGAGGTCGCAGTCTTCGCAACGCGTAAGCTGCACGTCATAGCCCAAAGCCCGCAGGAACGGCGCAAGCTGCATCGCCACGGCCAAGTTGAGCTCTTTCTCTACCACACCGCCGATGCCCACGGCACCGCCATCTTCGCCACCATGGCCGGGGTCAACGATAATCACCGGCACGATGGGCGGCGACGTGGTGCTGCTCACCTGCCGCACCTGATTTGTGGCATGCAGCATCATCAACGCAAATGCAAACGCTGCGATGCAGCCCAGATAAAATAAGCATCGCCGCAGTTGAATTCTAAAAAAAAACATGTCATCTCCCCCTCATAGTCATACCTATGCGGGGTAAACTAGTTGCATGAATAGTGAGTGTTGGCGCGAACAAGGGTTGATTTCGGGTGAGTGAATGAAATTTTTGCAAAAGAAAAAGCGGGTAAAGTTATTGGCTATATTGGGCGGCGTGTTCATTGGCGTGATGAATGGCTTGCTGGGGGCGGGTGGCGGCATGCTGGCGGTGCCGATGTTGAAAAAACTCGGTGCAGACCAAACCAAAGCGCATGCAACCGCTGTGGCGGTGATTTTTCCGTTGAGTATCGTCAGCGCAGCGGCATATTGGTGGCTGGGGCGCTATCGCCTGCCCAACGCAGTGGAGTATCTGTTGCCGGGCGCGGTGGGCGCCTTGGCTGGTGCGCTGTTGCTGGCGAAAATTCCGCAAACGTGGCTGCGAAAAATCTTTGCGGTGCTGCTGATTTGGGCGGGGATTAGAATGCTAAGTTCTTAATGCTTAATGCTTAATGAATGAGGCGCGAAAGGGGTAATTGAGCATTCAGCATTTAGCATTTAGCATTGCAGCGGCGTTTGGCGCGGGTGCGCTGGGTGCGATGGGCTTGGGTGGCGGCGGCATTTTGGTGATATATCTCACCCTTGTGGTGGGCATGCCGCAACTGCAAGCACAAGGCGTGAATCTGCTATTCTTTTTGCCTTGTGCGGCAATTTCGCTCATCATCAACGCAAAGCGCAAGCTCATTGACTGGCGCAACGCCCTGTGGATTGCTCTGGGCGGGCTGCCCGCCACGCTGTTGGGCATTTGGCTGAGCGATATCATAGATGCGCGGTGGATTGGATATATCTTTGCCGGGCTGTTGATTTTCATTGGGGTGCGAGAATTATTCAGCGGGGTTACGTGTTCTTTTTTGAAAAAAAGAACCAAAAAACTTTAACCACCTGCGGTGGGACTCTACTTTGTGCACGCTAAGGCGCGCAAAAGTCGCTTCGCTGTGCTCTATTATAGCCTAATCAAAAGTTCTTTTGGTTACTTTTCTTTCAAGAAAAGTAACGCCTGCGCGGCGAGCGCAAAAGCCATTAGGCGCGAGAATCTAAGTAACTTTGCAAAATCACAACAGCCGCAGCAGCATCTACGATGCTCTTGCGGTTTTTTGCGCGCACGCCTGCAGCGCCCAGTTGCTGGTGCGCAATGGTTGTGCTGAAGCGTTCGTCCCACAGCACAACCTCAAGGCCGCTTTGCTGGTGCAGCAGCTCGGCGAGTTTTGTGCATTCTTGCGCTTTGTCGCCTGCCGTGCCATCTGTGCGCAATGGCAAACCCAGCACAATTTTGCAAGCCTGTTTTTCTTGCGCAAGGCTAGCGATGCGTTGCACAAGCTTGCGTTTGCCCAAGCCTTCAATCACACAAACAGGCGAAGCCAGCAACCCGGTTGGGTCGCTGGCGGCAACGCCTGTGCGCTGTTGGCCGTAATCAATGCCTAGTATAATCATTCGCCATACTCCGGGGGAAGCGGTTGGGTGGTTTCGGGTGCTGGCGCGTTATTGTTGTTATTTCCGCCGCCACCGCCGCCAAAGATGCCGTCAATCCAGTTGCCAATGTTGTTGCCAACATTGCCCCAGTCAATCAGACCACCGCCACCCGACTGGTTTGTATCAGGGGCAGGAGTACCACAGGAACCACTGCACACACGCGGGAGATTGGCTGTGCGATACCAACCACTGGCGGTGGGACAGTTTGGCCCTGCCAGCAAGCCAGTATTGGTGCAAAAACTGCGCTGCACAGCGCGGTTGGTGGTGGGGAAGTCTGTGGATGTGCTGAAGCTGTCGGTGTCGGCTTTAATGCGATTGAATACCTCCACCCAAATGCGGCCAGCGGGATTGGTAACAGGGCCCATGCCGCGGGGGCGGTCGTGCCCAAACCACACAGCTGCAGTGAAATATGGTGTGCCGCCGCAGAACCAGCGATCAGCCCAGTCTTGCGACGATCCGGTTTTGCCAAAGGTGCGGAAACGCTGGATGTTGGTGAGGTTATTGTTGTGCGCAAAGCCGCTGATGGGGTTGAGCTGCGACATGCGGTTCATGACCATGGCAGTGCACTCAGAATATGCGCGGCGGCTTTCGGGCAGGTCGTCGCGGCTGAGCAGCAGGCGATCCTGACTGTCATACACAGAATGGTAGGCAAAGGGGAAATTAAATATCCCGCCGTTGCCAAACGTTGCGTAGGCTGCAGCCATTTCCAGTGCGCTTACGCCATGGGTCATGGCACCCAGCGCCATAGGCGGCAGAAAGGGGTCGCGCGCAGTGTCAAGCCGTGAAAAGCCGAAGTTGTCATACAAAAAGTCAAATGCGGTGCGTGCGCCGATGTCCCGCGTGATGCGTGCGGCCACGGTGTTCAACGATTGTTGGAATGCTCGCTGTGTGTTGACCATATTGCCGGCGCCATGGCCTCCATCGGCGTTGCGCGGCCACATGTTGCCCTGGTGAGCAAAGGCACTGTTTGGGGTGAGCGTTGACCAAGTGATCGTGTTGCTTTCAATGCCCAAGCCGTGTGACACAAGGCCTTTCATCGTAGAGCCCGGTTGTCTAAAACTTTGGTGGGCACGGTTGAGCAGACGATTTTCGGCTTTTTCGCCCGCACCACCCACGATGCCCATGACACGACCGGTGTCGTTGCACACGATGGCCATGCTGGCGTGGATGGGATTAGAAGTTGGGCCCACCTGCCCGGCCCAGGTAGTGCGGTTGCGGAACACATCTTCCATGATTTCCTGAATTTCGATGTCTACCGCTGCGCGAATTTGCAGCCCGCCGTAGTATACGCGGCGCGTGGCTTCAGAGCGGCTGAGGCCATGCACGCGCATGAGGTCGTCGATGACGGTGTCGATGATAAAATCGGTGTACCAGTTGTTGATGGGTTGTGGTTCGGGCACATGCATTTGCCCGGGGGTTTCTACCCGTACGAAGTCGGGATGGTTGGTGAAAATAAGATCATGCGCCATGGCTTCTGCAAATTGCTCGGTGGTAATCATTCCGCCGTGGTACATGTTGGTGATGGCCACTTGCTGGCGACGAATGTTGTTTTGCGGGTTGCGCAAGGGGTTAAAATAGCCCGGCGCTTGCGTAATGGCGGCAAGTACAGCCACTTCGGCGATGTTCAACTCGCTGATGTGGCGGCCGAAATAGGCCTCGGCACCGGTGAGCACGCCATAGTTGCCGTTACCCAGATACACGGTGTTGAGATAGGCTTCGAGGATGGATTCTTTGTCGTGGTGACGTTCCATGTTCAATGCGGCCATCATTTCGCGATACTTGCGGATAGCCGTGACCTGATTTTCGCCAGTGAGGTTTTTAATTAGCTGCTGGGTGATGGTTGACGCGCCCTGCGTGAAGCCGTGAATCGTAACGGCACTGACGAAACGCCGCCAGTCGATGCCGTTGTGCTCCCAAAAGCGGTGGTCTTCTAGCGCAATAAAGGCATCGGCAATCAAGGGCATGCCGGTGACGGGATTACGCGGTCCCATGTCGTCAAGATCTACCCAAATGCGGTTTTCCACGCCATGCAGTCGTGCGAATTCCACGGTGTTGCCTTGGCGGTCGTATGCCCAGATGATGGTGGTGCGGCCTTGTCCGCCAAGGTGTTCGCGCAGGTCGATGATTTCATCACCGCGTACATAACCGACGGCATTCAGCAGGAAAAAACCACCCAACACTGAACTGGTGATGGCAAAGCACAGCCCAATGGACAGTGCAGCCATCATCACCCAGCGCAGAGTGCTGCGTAGTGCGGTTTGTTTATGGTTTTTGCGTTTGTTGGATTTTTTCATGATGCCTCCTTATGGCGGAGTTGTTGGTTAAGAAATTGTATGAGTTCAGGAATGAAGTGTGTGATCACAATCCAGATTACGTCGTTATCCATAATGTGATAACCGTGTGCGGCAATGTCACGCATGCCAGAGATTTTTTTCCACGGGATTTCTTTATGCTCTTGTTTGAATGTTAAAGAGAGCTGTTTTGTGAGTTCACCGATGTTAAGGATGGACATAACGATGGCTTTACGGTGCATACGAAATTTAATTAAATCGTGGACATTGCTCAAATCGATTGAAAAGTTTATGATATCGCACGCATCTTCTATCATGTGCTCTAATATTGTGCGATCTTTATCGTTCATAGATTATCCTCGTGTCGCGTTCAACATTGTTGCGAAAATTTGGCTTGGCTTGCTTGTGCAGTGCGTTCCAAGTAATTAAATCGACAGAACGTCCAAGTGCTTCTTGCAAGTCAACGTGCAGCCCAAAGAAATCAAGCCCGACAAGTGTGTTAGGGAGAAACTCCACCAGTACATCGATATCGCTTTGCGTGGTGATATCACCGCGTGCAGCAGAGCCAAACAACGCTGCCCGCTTAACTGGGTATTGTGCAAATACGCTGCACGCCGTGGATTCAATTTGTTGTGTGTTGCTCATGATGTCTCCTATAGTATACTACAATTGCAGCCAAATGTCCAGTTACAATGTTGTAACCTGAGATGACATTTTGTCATCATTTCGTTCAATTACTAGCTTGCCCCAGTTCGCGGTCTCTAGCCGCGGCTGCGTGCACTGCTTGCTGCACGGCATGAGAAAAACCATGCTGTTGCAACGCCTGCATGCCCGCAATGGTTGTTCCGCCGGGCGAACACACGCGTCGCACCAGTTCGTTGGGTGGGGCATCGCTTTGCTGCACCATGGCAGCACTGCCCAGCGCACATTGCGCGGCGATATGCAGCGCAACATCGCTAGCCAAGCCGAGCTGCTGCCCAGCTGCGGCCATGTCTGCGATGAATTGATACACAAAGGCGGGGCCGCTGGCGGCAAGCGCGAGAAACGCAGAAAAATCTTCCTCGGGCAGTGCAATGGCCTGCCCAAAGCATGCGCAATAGTCGCGCACAAAGCTCAGCTCGTGCTCCCCCACTAAATCAGTCGCACAATACGCGGTGATTCCTTGCCCGGCTGCGGAATTCAGGTTAGGCATCAGCCGCATTGCACGGGGCAAGCCCAGCTTGGCAAGCGTGACCCCTGCGGCAATCGAAATCACCAGCTTGTCTGTGAGATCAAGCGCGGCGAGCAAAGCTGGCTGGTCTTGTGGTTTTACGCCAAGGTGGATGATATCGCACTGCGTGGCAAGCTCGGCAGCACTCGCGGCAACCGGCACGCCAAAGCGTGCGGCAGATGCGGGCAACTTATCATACACCAGCACTTGTTCGGGTTGCAAAAAGCCACGGTCAAGGGCTGCTTGCAGCATAATGCCTGCCATGGTGCCCGTGCCGATGAAGCCGATTTTCGGTTGGTTTTGGATATTCATACCTCTATTGTACACTAGAATGAAGAAAAAAGCAAGGCCTAGCGCGAAAACACTTGCTTTTTTTCGAAAATTACGTTATAATAAGGAGAGAAACGGGAGGGAAAATCCTATGCTCCTAGCCATTGATGCCGGCAACACTAACCTGACACTTGGGCTGTTTGCCGAGAAAAAACTAGTGGCACAAGCTCGTCTGGCCACAGATCGTCACCTGACCGCAGACCAATTGGCCATGCAAATTGCACAGGCCATGCAGCTGCACGGCATTGACCCTGCCACATGCGCAGATGCTGTGATCGCAAGCGTGGTGGCGGAATTGACCGACGCACTTGCCCAAGCTGCACAGATGCTTACCGGACGACAGCCGCTGGTGATTGCCCCTGGTGTGAAAACTGGGCTTGATATCCGCATTGATAACCCCGCACAGTTGGGCGCGGACTTCATCGCAACGGCGGTGGCGGCCAAGGCACGCTTTCCCCTGCCCTGTTTGGTGATTGACTTGGGCACGGCCAGCAAAATCAGCGTGCTAGGTGCCTGTGGTGGCTTGCTGGGTGGGTCGATTGCAGCGGGTGTAGCTATTTCCATGGAAGCCATGGCCATGCGTACATCAGCGTTGCCGCGCATTGCGTTGCATGCCCCGCCGCGCTGCATCGGCACAAATACCGTGGATTGCATGCAAAGCGGCACTGTGCTGGGCACGGCCGCGATGATAGACGGCATGGTGGCTCGCATGGAAGCCGAGCTGGAGCAGCCTGCCACGGTGGTGGCCACGGGCGGCCTTTCACAAGAAATCATTCGCCATTGCACGCGTAACATTGAACACTGCCCTGACTTGGCGCTGCAGGGACTGTGCGAGATTTACCAGCGTAACAGGTGATTGATTAATACATTTACGATGCACCCGCAAGGGGTATCAGTAAGGAGAAAATCATGAAGAAAAACCGTATTCTTTGGCTCACGCAGCTGGCGATGCTCACCGCGATTGTGCTGCTACTACAAATGCTCCCACTGGCGGTGGGGCCCATGCAACTGGCGGCGTTTGCACTCATTCCCATTGTGGTGGGCGGCGCGATGCTGGGCGTGGGCGCAGGCGTTTGGCTGGGCCTCGTTTTTAGCTTAGTTGTGTTGTTTGGACCGGACACCCTTGCCTATTTCATGCCGGTTAGCGCGGTCGGTACTGTGGTGACAATTTTGGCGCGCGGCTTGCTGGCTGGTGCGGCTGGGGGTTTGGTCTACAAGGCCCTACAAAAAAGGAACACTTGGGCAGCCATGATTTGCGCAGCTGCGGCCGTGCCCGTGGTGAATACTGGCGTGTTCGTGCTGGGCTTGCGCGTGTTTTTTTGGCCACTGATGCAGGAGTGGGCCGGAGGCGGCAGCGCTGTGGCGTTTGTGTTTTTAACGATGATTGGCGCGAATTTCTTGATTGAATTGGCAGCCACGGTGATTATTTCCACAGCGTTATTACCCGTAGTGAGGCGCCTAGCAGCGAGCCGTTCGCGTTTATAGTAGTTTGCGGCCGGCGATAAAATTTTCTTCGTAGTGAGGAATTGTCCCTCGCGCGTCGACTAAGTGATATAACTTGATAATAACAAGAAAGGAGATCTTCATATGGAATGGTGGATGTGGATTCCGATTGGTTATGTTGCAGTGACGGCCATTGGGCTGATTTGGTGCTGGTTTACCTGTTAGTTGCCTAAAGAGTAAACACCTCCCATTGCGCCACGGGAGGTGCTTTAAATTATGCAACGTTGGCATTAACTTTTTTGTCATCAAATCAATGCAAATGATCACACTCGGGTATTTTCGAGGGGACTTGACAAATGGTGTATAATAGAAATAACGATAAAATGTTAGGGAGGATATGTACATGCCAACTTGGATCTGGGGAATTATTATTGGGTTCGCCGTTTACTTTGGCTTGCTGATTGCTGGGCTGATTTTTTGCAATGCGAGCAGTTGATTGATGTTAAAAAGAAAAAGCCTCCCATGATATCATGGGAGGTTGTTTTTTGTCCAGCAAAATCCTCGCTCCGCGAGCCTTCCTCAGTCACGCACGACGCGTGCCAGCTTTTTCAACTTATCATAAAAAATCCACCGCGAAGCGGTTAAAGTTTTTTGCGCAACTTTTTTTCAAAACCACCTGCGGTGGGGCTTGGTCGCTTCGCTGTGTTCTATTATCGTCCCATCAATAGTCCGCCGCGAAGCGGGTTAAAGTTTTTTTGGTTCTTTTTTTTCAAAAAAAGAACACAAATCCTCGCATGTCACCGCCCAGCGAGCGATGCGATTGGCGGCAGTGGTATAGAAACTATTGCCTGCGAAAAACGCGCGTGCGGGTGCTTGAGTAATGATCTGACCATCAAACATCAGGGCACAGGTGTGGGCGTGTTGAGCGCAAAATTCGATGTCGTGGCTGACCAATACAATCGCAGTCCCTTGCTTTACTAGCTTGTGCAGAATGCCTGCCAGTTGCTGCTTGAATTGTGCATCAAGACCTTTGGTGGGTTCGTCTAGCAGCAAAATTTTCGGCCGGGTGAGCAGTGCCTTAGCCAGTGCAAGCCGCTGCTGTTCGCCGCCCGAAAGATCATAGGGGTGGCTTTGCAGCAGCGACTCAAGTTTGCAAAGTTGTGCGATTTCTGCAATTGAATTTATGCTTATAGGCTCCCCTGCTTGCGGGGGAGCTGGCACGCGCAGCGTGACTGAGGGGGCGACAACCTCCCGCAAATCCTCTTGCACGGTTTTGCCGATAAACAGCGATTGCGGGTTTTGCGGCACCGCTGAAATTTTGTGATTGGGAGCACTTGTTATTTTACCGCGCTGTGGCCTATGCAGGCCCAACATCACGCTCAGCGCGGTGCTTTTGCCGGCACCGTTGCCGCCGAGAATGGCCGTGATTTCACCAGCATGTGCGGTGAAGTCCATGCCACGCAACACGTCGGATGAGTTTTTTTCATAACGGAACCATACGTTCTTCATATTGAGCACTGCCTTGCTTTGCGTTGGCGGCGGATCAATTACGCATTGCGCATTACGCATTACGCATTGCGATGCCAGCCGTGTGCGCGCTTCGCTCACCGTTAAACAATCGCCGAACAGTCGCATGGGCGTGGGCATAGCAAGGTGCATGGGGTGATTCATATCATACAAGATTTTTCCCACCACACGCGGTTCGCCGTCACAAATCACGCGCCCGCCATCCATCACGATTGCGCGTGAGGCATGCGCGAAGGCTTCCTCTAGGCGATGCTCGGTGAGGATGACGGTGATGCCTAGGTCGCGGTTAAGCTTAGCCACGGTGCCCAAAAATTCCGCAGCAGCAATGGGATCAAGCTGGCTTGTGGGTTCATCCAGCAGCAAAATTTGCGGCTGCATGGCCATGATGCTGGCGAGATTCAACAGCTGTTTTTGTCCGCCCGAAAGCTCGGCCGTGCGATGGTGGAACCAAGGTTCGATGCCGAAAAAAGCCGCCATTTCTGCCACACGCAGGCGAATGACCTGTGTGGGTTCGCCTAAGCTTTCTAGGCCAAAGGCAAGTTCGTGCCACACGCTATCGGTTACGATTTGGTTTTCGGGGCACTGCTGCACAAAGCCGATGTCCGCGGCGGCGGTGTGTGCGTCCAGTTCGCTCAATGGCTGGCCATGATAGTGTATCTCCCCTGCTGCCGTGCCGTGCGGTGCCATGGCGGGCTTGAGCTGCCGCAGCAAGGTGGTTTTTCCGCTGCCGGAGGAACCGCAAACCACGATAAACTCACCTGGCTGCACAGCCAAGTTGATGTTATCCAGCGCGGGCTTTTCACGCCCGGGATAGGTGAAGCTGAAGTTGCGGATGTTTAACAAAGGCTCTCCTTTTCTTGCTACTTTTTTGAAAAAAAGTAGCGCAAAAAACTTTGGCCGCTTCGCGGGGATTTTGTAGGGATGTGTAGGTGTTGCCAAGGCCTCCCCCTCCGGGGTCCCCGGAAATGCGTGCATTTTTGGGGTGGGTCATTGGGGGAGGAAAGCGCGTCGCAGACGTGCAGGTGGGGGTTAAACCAAAAAAAACTTTGGCCGCTTCGCGGGGGAATATTTATGTTAGTTGAAAAAACAAGCCTTAGCTCCTGCCTCGGGAAGGAGCTGGCACGCCTCGGGCGTGACTTTTGCGCGCCTTAGCGTGGCAAAAGTAGAGGAAGGCTCGCGGAGCGACGGAAAATACGGCGACTCCGATCAATACAACCTGCACAGCAAACAGCGCATAACTCAACGGCTGCCATGCCAGCGAAATCTCTGCGAAATAAATCGCTTGCAAACCGCCAAACGCCGCGCCGCTGATGATCACCGCTGCGCAACTTAGCACAAAAGCCAGCACGAGCGTGTCGCGTGTTGTCCAGCGGAAAATAGCAAAGGCTGTGCGACCGGGCAGACCATATCCCCGTGCACGCATGCTGCCTGCTGTTTCCACGGCGTTCTCAAGGGCCCAAGTGACGGTGATGGACAAAATCTTCAGCCCGTGGCGTGCGCGTTGCAGCACGTTGCCCTGTGTAACATCTTTGCCGATTCCTCGCTGTGCAGCGGCGATAGCCTGCATTTGCCGGGTGAAGCGCGGCACAAACCGCAGGCTCATACTCAGCAGCAGAGCGAGGGCAGGTGCTGCGCGGCCGAATAAATACACCAATTTGTCGCTGGTCATTACAAGATTAAAGCCGCGAAACCAGGTGATCACACTCGCCAGCATGGCAGCTTGAGCAATGCCAAATAGGGTGCTTTCGAGGGTAAGCGGGTTGCCGCTGGGCAAATAGGCCAAAATAGTAACACCTTGGCGGCTGAACAACAGGTTAGCTGCGGCAGCAAGTATAAACAGCGGCAGCAAAAAAGTGAGCATAAAGCGCAATGCCCTGCTTTTTTCAAGCATCAAGATAAAACTCAGCGCGCCCAGCAGGGATATGCCAAGGCTCACCGGGTGCATGAACACAAACGCAAACCCGATGAGCGCAGTGAAATAGACTAAACTTGTGATGGGATGCAGGGTTTTCATGGTTTATTTCCACGCTTGTAGGGACAGCGATTAGCCGCCCGTGATTTTTATGGCGAGCGAAACTAATAGCCGCCCCTACCGAGCTACGCTTCTAGTTTATCGTCACCATTTCCAGTGTGTAGATTAGCTCAACCACATCGCCCGGCTGCAGTGTGTGTGTGCTCACGCCAGTGCCCAAAAACACGTCATTCACGCGATATACCCAGCCCGAAAGCTCGCCAAAGTCGAACTCATACAAGTTGTTGATGCCGCGGATATACACACTGTTGAACAACGGGTTGTTCACGTGGTCCATGTGAATTCTTCGTGCGCGCACTTCACGCAGCAGCAGGTCAAACACGGTTTCGCCGGGTGTAAACTGCACTTGCACGGGCGCGAGAATCACACCGCCGCTTGGCATGGGCGGGTTGCGGTTTGGCCTACGCAGCTGAGGGTTTTGATAGGCCTGCTGCGCGCTAATGGACAGCGTGACGGTGTTCGGAAGTGTAGAGTGCAGAGTGTAGAGTGTAGAGTATGTGGTTGGCGAATATACGCGAGAGACGACAGTGGTTTGTTGGGGATTTGGCTCATCTACAGAATATAGCTCGTTGTTTGCCGTGGTGTTGAGCAATTGGGGTGGCAAGCCCAGCGCGAACTCTTCTTGGGTGGCAAAGGTAGTTGTGGGTTCGGCAATGGGCTCTGGCGTGCGTGGTGCTGCCAAAAATGCAATGGTGAGCGCGGCGACAATGGCCACGCCAACCAGCGTGATTTTTATCCATTTTTTCACGAAAACGCCTCCAAAATCAGCACCGCAAAGGCCAAAATGAAGCTAAATACGGCCACGATAAAATCCCAGATGATGCGCAGCGCACCGGGACGCGCCGGTGCTGGCGGCAGCTCGGGCAAGGCGCGGCTGGGCACGTCGCTCATGTTGAGCAAATCAATGTCAAGCGAAACAAGAGCGAGGGCTGCCTGTTCGGTGGCCATTTGCGTGTTGCCGCCGCCGGCTGCGTTGTGCCGAAAGCTCCCATTGGCTTGCTGAAATGTTAACAGCGAGGCGACAGCGGCATCGTGGCTTGCACCATGTTGACGTTGCGCGATAATCGCCCAGGCAGCGTGTTCTGCGGTGGTGAGTGCGGCCGGTTGCAGCGTAGCTAGCCCACGGGAGACCACTGCGGCGACCGCTTGCTGGCTTGCATAAGGCGCGAGGGCGGCGAGCACCATGCCGGTGATATCCGCTGCAGGTGCGGTGCTGTTGCCCAGCGCAAAGCCGCCGCCGGTAATCTCACGACCAACAAGGAAATTCACATATTGCTGGCGCACCGCAGTGTTGCCCCAGCCGTTGCTATCCAGTGCAAGCAGGGCAAAGGCTGCGCCGTTCACGCCTTGCGCGGTGACTTCAGCGAAGTTCTCAAGTGGTGTGATGAGGTTGTGGCCATCGATGTTGGTGACATCAACACCCAGTGCGCTCAACGCAAGCACCACGCGGGCGAATTCTGTGCGTGGGCCGGGCAGATTACCGTTGTTGGCACGCAGCACATCGCGCACACGGTTGATGTAGGCGTCGTAGAAACTGGCGGAAACATTGCCATTGCCACGTGCAAGGGCAAGCACTGCCCACTCCCCGCCAACGGTGCTAATGGTGGGTGCAGTGACATTTGTGGCCAAAAAGTGCAACACGACATTGCGGGCAGAGTCGGCGTTGGCAAACACGGCGATGCCGCCCGCAAACAAGCAGGCAACTGCCAATAGGATAGAAAAAATGCGTTTTATATTTGTTCGCATGGGGTTCTCCTTTTCTGTTCTTTTTTTGCAAAAAAAGAACCAAAAAAACCTAGCCGCTTCGCGGGGGATTTTAATGAATAGTTGAAGTAACAAGCCTAGGCTCCTTCCTTGGGAAGGAGGCTCGCGTCGCTTTTTTCGGCATGTAGGGGCGGCTATTAGCCGCCCCTACACGAGAGTTTGCGGATTGCGGAGATTACATCCCCGCCAAAATGCGCACAAAGCGGAAGATGGCAAAGCCACTAATCAGCGAAAGCAGCACAATGCCCACAATGGCCAGTCTGTTTTGTAACACGTAGCGGTCGTTGCAAAAGCACAACAGCAAGCCGATAATCGCTTCATCTACTTGCTCTTGCGTGGCGGTGAGGTTGTTCATCGCATCGTGAGCTCGCCAAACGCCTGCGCAGATTGGGCAAATGGCTGTATATGCACGAATCAGCTCGCTTTTGTCGGCACGGTCGAAGGCAGGCGGCGTGCCGTCCCAGCCTTCAAAGCCAATGTCCACGCCGAAGTCTAGGCTAAATTCCCAGCGAATCACATCGCCGTGCTGCGGAAACTCCGCTGCTGCACCCAGCATGGTCATCTCATTGTTGATGGTGAGCATCCAGCCGCTGAAGGGGGCGTAATCACTGGCGGCAAGTTCGGCGGCAGGTGTGGCAAAGCCCGTTAAAAAGTCACCGTTGATTGTGACATGTTGACCAAACCAGCGTGCTGTGATATCCAGCACACTCTCGTCATCACTAAATGGCACCGACACCGGCAGATAAAAAATCCCATAGCCATCTAGCACATTGGCATCTACCATGATGTAGATATTGTCTGGCTGTGGTTCAGGCAACGCTTGCACGGCAAGGCCAAAGCCCAGCAGCATAGTAAGAGTAAGTACGAATTCAATAATTTTACGCATGACAAAAAATCCTTTCAAATAACACAAAGTGTGAAAAGTTTGTTGCACATGGCAGGTCTCCTGGCTTCAAGCTTGGTCTACTCCATCGCCTTCTCACGGTCGTACGCCCGCAATGGCAAGTGATGTTTCGTTGCTTGTCACAGTAGTTTGTGCGCTGCCGCGGATTTTCACCGCGTTCCCTATTCTCGCTTGCGCGCACCATGCACAGGTTAAGTATAACACGGGGTTGAGATATTGTCAAGAAAAATGTAAGAAAAACAGGAACAATCAAACGATCGTCCCTGCGATATGCGTTATTTTGATTATGCGATGTCCCTGCGTCGATATCCCACTAACCCCAGCGCGCACAGGGCCGCGGCAATGCCAGTGAGCACAAGCAGCGGCAACCAGGCGAAGTCATCCACCGGCAGCTGTGGCACCCAGCCGAAGGGCGTGAACCGCTGCAGCAATTCCGCCACTTCCTGCGGGAACATCAGCCGGCCCATATAGTTGAAGAAAAATGAGAAACCGAACACCGCCCAAGCAATCCAACCGAGCTTTGGCGCAAAGCCAACCAGCAACACGCACAGGCCAAGCATCACCCAAATGGCAGGCAGGTAGTTCAACCCGCCGTGCATAAACTCTCCCAGCGTTAGCCCGCTTGCACCTTGTGAGGCCAGATACATCCCCAGTGCATTAAATGCAGGCATCGCGACGCTGAATAACACGCCAACGGTCATGAAAGCCGCCATCATCTTCCAGCGAGGCACAGCACGGGCATAAAGTGACTCAATGCGGTGGTGTTTTTCCTCGCCCCACACGCGTTTCACGGCAATCATCACCGGCACGGCACTCAGCAGACCTATCATCATCAGCAACATGCCCACAAAGCCGTGGGTCATGTTGGGGATTTCCCCCATGGTGGCCAGCATCTCTTGCAGCATTTCAATTTCAAAAAACTCATCCATGCCCAGCACCCAGCCATACATCGCGCCGAAGCTAAACAGCGCAATGCCCCAGCCAATGAAACTGCCGCGCAGCTTGCGCCATGCAAATCCCAGAGGGCTGAGCAGCAGCGGGCTGGCCTCCCCTTTTCCTTTGCGGGCGGGCACAAGACCCTCGCCTAAATCACGCCGCTTGCACAGCAAGATAGCAATTGCGGCCACAATTGCGGCCACGCCGAGCATCACCACAATGGGCAGCACACGGTTTTGATAGAATGCGTAAGTTTGCATGGGCAGCCCCATGATAGATATCCAGCTCAGCGCGTTGCCCATGGCATCACCCGCTGCGCGCAGCAGAAAGAGCACGCTCATAAGGGCCATGCTGCCAGTGGTCGCGCCGCGTGCGGTGCTAAACACCTGCGCCATCAGCAGGGCAACAGCGGCGAAGAAGATGCCCGCCGCACCCAGAGCAGCGCTGTAGACCCACGCGCCGGTTACAGTCATGCCCTCAATGGGCATGAACATTAGCCCAATGGCGCTGACCACAGTGATTTTGATGTTGAGCGAAACCGCACTGGTTAGCGTGGCCATGGTGCTGGTTAAGCGGCCAATGGGCAATGAACGCAGCACCTCCATGCGGCCGAGTTCTTCGTCTGCGCGGGTGTGGCGCACCACAAAAAAGATGTTCATGCAGGCAATGGCGATGACAAACAACAGCAGGCTCATTTGCGCCATCACCATCGCCGAGTTCAGCGCATGCAGGCCAAACATGGGGCCAACGATAGCAATCATCGCCGGGGTATTCATGGTGGCGGCAATGGCGTGCAATTCTTGCGGCGTGCCGAATAAATTCGAAAACAGCGGCGCAAAGCCAATCATCAGCCCAGCAATGCCCAACAACCAAACCAGGCTGTTGATGCGTTCGCGCTTGATGATTAAGCGTAAATATCGAAAAACCATAGGATACCTCCTTTTTTTCTTGTTCTTTTTTGAAAAAAAGAACCAAAAAACTTTAGTCGCGCTACGCGCAGAGGATTTTTTTAGGTGTTGCCAAGGCCTCCCCCGTCGGGGGAGGAAGCGCGTCGCAGACGTGCAGGTGGGGGTTGCCCAAATTTAAATATGAGTCGAACAAGCAAGCCCCCAAACTTCTTCCTCTGGAAGGAGCTCCCGACCTCGGGGAGGGTGAGGAAGGCTCGCGGAGCGATGATTTAGCTGTTGTTTGCGCCCTTTGCTCCGCCACCCCAACTGTTAATTGCCAACTATCCCTCATATTGCTTCAAAAACACATCTTCAAGCGATTTACCAGGATGCTGTGCAATGAGGTTCTCCAGCGTATCGCACGCAACGATGTCGCCAGCGCGGATTATGCTGATTTTGTCTGCAAGGCGTTCCACTTCGCTCATAATGTGGCTGCTGAGCAGCACACTTTTGCCGTCGGCCTTCAGCTCCAGCACGCAATCCTGAAAGACTTTTTCCAGCAGTGGGTCTAGCCCGCTGGTGGGTTCGTCAAAGATATAAAGGTCGGCGTTGGCGGCAAAGGCGGCCACCAGTGCAACTTTTTGCCGATTGCCCTTGCTGTATGTACGGCATTTTTTTGTGGGATCCAGCTGAAATAACTCCAGATATTTCGCGCGACGCACGGGGTCAATCTTGCTGCCGCGCAGGCTAAGAAACAGGTCAATCACTTCCCCGCCGGTGAGGTTCGGCCACAGGTTCACGTCGCCGGGCACATAAGCAATGCGTTTGTGCAGTGCCACGGCATCTTTCCAGGCATCCTGCCCAAACAATTTCACTTCGCCTTCTGTGGCTTTCAGTGTGCCAAGAAGACATCGAATCGTGGTGGTTTTGCCTGCGCCATTGGGCCCCAAAAAGGCCCGCACTTCGCCGGGATTAACGGTCATGTTGACGTTGCTCAGGGCGGTGAATTTGCCGAATCGCTTAACTAGGCCATTGATTTCGATGGTGTGCATATATGTACCTCCTTTTATTCAATGCGTAATTATTTGTAGAACAATTTTTTCAGGTCTGCCAGAAATGCGTAGTACGTTTCCCATTGCTTGGGGGTGGTGCGTGCGGTTCCCTCTTTGATGCTGCTCGTGACATCGCTTTCCATGCGTTCTAGCAACCAGCGCATGTATTGAATGGCGGTAGTCGGCGGCATGTCGTCGCGCAGCAGGCTAAAGTCTAGGCCATCGTAGAGTTTGTGAACCATTTGCTGTTGGAGCTCGGCGAGCCGTGCGGCGAATTTCTCCACGTGCGCGTTGTCGCGATAAAGGCTTTCGTAAAACTTCATCAGCAGCGGATCACTCGCCATCATGTTTTGTTTGTGTTGGGCAATGTGCGCATAGCGCGCCAGAAAATCACCGTCGCTAAACTGCAGCTGCTGCAAAAACGCCGCGGGAGCTTGCATGGCGTATTCACACAGGAAGTCGAACAATTCTTCCTTGCTGCCAAAGTAATAAAATAGCATGCCCTTGCCAATGCCTGCAGTCTGTACGATAGTATTGGTGGATGCGCGCTCGTAGCCTTGTGCGGCGAATTCCTCCATGGCTGCATGGAGAATGCGCTGTTGTTTTTCGGCGTCAAGCGCGTGAAATAAATCAAATCGACCAGTCAAGTGACCGCTCCTTTCTTTTTCTTCGACCAATGTGGTCTATGAATATTATAACACGGGTCTATTCCCTTGTCAAGTGTTTTTTGAAAATATTTTTGGTATTTTGTTGACTTGGGGTTTGGGTGGCGATTGCGCTGTCATTCGCGTCAGCATGTAGGGGCGGCAGTGATGCCGCCCGGGGGTTTTATGGTGCATGGAAGAATGCGGGCGGTTAATAACCGTCCTACACGAGAGGTCTCGCTGTCGTTATCCTCTTAATCCCCAAATTCCCCTCTGTGGAGGGGTGCCCTCGCAAGGGCGGGGTGGTCTTTGCGCATCTCACTATAATAATTCGCAAAAAACAGTTGACCTGCTTCGCACAATCTGTTATAATGAAAAGAAGTGTAAGGACAAGGAGTGTACCCATATGGCAAAGCGAATTAAAGTGTTTGATACCACGTTGCGTGACGGCGAGCAGTCGCCGGGCTGCAGCATGAACCTGAACGAAAAACTTGAGGTTGCACGGCAGCTGGAAAACTTGGGTGTTGATGTGATTGAGGCAGGTTATGCGTTCTCGTCGCCCGAGGATTTTGAAAGCGTGAGCGCCATTGCCAAGCTGGTGAAAAACGCCGGTGTAGCATCGCTAAGCCGTGCGTTGAACAAAGACATTGACGCCGCCTATGATGCTGTGCGGCACAGTGCTGCTCCGCGTGTGCACATCTTCTTGGCCACTTCACCCATTCATATGCAATATAAATTGAAAATGACCGAAGACGAAGTGGTAACTCGCGCCGCAGCTGCCGTTGCGCATGCGAAGAAGTATTGCAGTGACATTGAATTTTCGGCTGAAGATGCCAGCCGCAGCGACAAAGCGTTTCTGGCGCGCGTGTTCAGCGAGGTGATTAAAGCAGGCGCAACCGTGCTGAATGTGCCCGACACCGTGGGCTACTCAACGCCAGACGAAATGGCTGCACTGGTGACCTATCTGCTGGAAAACGTGCAGAGCATGGACAAAGCTGAAATTTCGGTGCATTGCCACAATGATTTAGGTCTCGCAGTGGCGAACACCCTTGCTTGCGTGAAGGCCGGTGCAACCCAGGTGGAATGCACCATCAACGGCATTGGCGAACGTGCAGGCAATGCATCGCTTGAGGAGCTGGTGATGAACCTGCACACCCGCGCAGATGTTTATGGCGGTGCGCAAACCCGCGTGAACACCAAGCAGATTTACCTCAGCAGCAAGCTCATTCAGCAAATCACAGGCGTGCGCGTTGCCCCCAGCAAGGCCATTGTGGGCGACAACGCCTTTGCGCATGAATCAGGCATTCACCAGCATGGCGTGCTCGCGCATCGTGAAACCTATGAAATCATGACCCCGCAGGATGTTGGCATTCCGCAAAACAAAATGGTGTTGGGCAAACACAGTGGTCGCCATGGCTTCAAAGATCGCCTGGCAGAGCTGGGCTATCACCTTAATCAGCAAGAAATCGACGAAGCTTTTGCGCGCTTCAAAGTCTTGGCGGACAAGAAAAAAGTCATCACCGACGGTGACCTGAAAGCCCTCGTCGCCATGAAGCTGGACGAAACCGACACCGAGCACGTGAAGCTGCACGATTTCATCATCGCCAGCGCCAAAGACCGCGCCACCGCAACCATTTATCTCATGCTGGGCGATGCCGAACAACCCCGCGAAGTCACCGACAGCGGCTCGGGCCCCGTGGATGCTGCATACTCAGCCATCAACAGTATTTTGGGCGAGCCGGTTGAGCTAACCAAGTATGACATTTCCGCTGCCTCAGGCGATGCCGACGCACTCGCGCAAGCCGTGGTAAAACTGCGCCGCGGCGACAAAACCGCCACCGGCCGCGCTAAATCAACAGACACCATCGAAGCAAGCATTTTGGCCTACCTCAATGGCATCAACAAGCTTTGGTGATTTTGCGCTCGCCGCGCGGACGCGAGGCTTTTGCTACTTTTTTTGGAAAAAAAGTAGCGCAAAAAAACTGAACTTGACTAATTTGAAATTCTATAAAATCCACCGCGAAGCGGCATAGGTTTTTTTGGTTCTTTTTTTGCAAAAAAAGAACAAAGAAAAGGAGCTGAGCAAATGGGCATGACCATGACACAGAAAATTCTCGCAGCGCATGCAGGACTTGACAGCGTGGTTGCGGGGCAATTGATTGAAGCAAGTCTTGATTTGGTGCTGGGTAATGACATCACGGCACCAGTGGCCATTGATGAAATGACGAAGTTTAATCTTGATCGTGTGTTTTCACAGGAGAAAATCGCGCTGGTGATGGATCACTTCACCCCTTGTCGCGATATCAAGGCTGCACAAGCTTGCCAGAAGGTGCGCAATTTTGCGCATCGGCACGGCATCAAGCACTTTTTTGATGTGGGCGACATGGGCATTGAGCACTGCCTGCTGCCCGAAAAAGGCATCGTGAAAGCAGGCGATTGCATCATTGGTGCGGATAGCCACACCTGCACCTACGGCGCACTGGGTGCGTTCAGCACAGGCGTGGGCAGCACAGACATGGCTGCGGGCATGGTGACGGGCAAGGCTTGGTTCAAGGTACCGGGCGCGATTAAATTCACGCTCACCGGCGAATTTGCGCCCAATGTGAGCGGCAAAGATCTCATCCTGCATATCATCGGCATGATTGGCGTGGATGGTGCGCTGTATCAATCCATGGAATTTTGCGGTCCCGGCGTGGCAAACGTGAGCATGGAAAACCGCCTGACCATCACCAACATGGCCATTGAAGCCGGTGCCAAGAACGGCATCTTTCCAGTGGATGAGTTGACCATTGCTTACATGCAAAAAGCAGGCGTGGAAAATTACACGGCTTATGAGGCTGATAGCGACGCAATCTATGACCGCGAAATTGAGATTGATCTGCGCCAAGTAAAGCCCACGGTCGCTTTCCCTCACCTGCCCGAAAACACGCACACCGTTGATAGCATTGCCGAAAACATCGTGATTGACCAAGTGGTCATCGGCAGTTGCACCAACGGCTGGTATAGCGACTTGGAGGCTGCGGCGAATGTGCTGCGTGGCAACAAAGTTGCGCCCAATGTACGTTGCATTATCTTCCCCGGCACCCAGCAGATTTACCTCGATTGCGTGCGCAACGGCCTGATGGAAGTGTTCATCAACGCTGGCTGTGCGGTGAGCACACCCACCTGCGGGCCCTGCTTAGGCGGGCATAGCGGCTGCCTGGCCCAAGGTGAACGCGCTGTTGCCACCACCAACCGCAACTTTGTGGGGCGCATGGGCCACACCGAAAGTGAGATTTACTTGGCTTCACCATATGTGGCTGCTAAGGCCGCCATTGCAGGTTATTTAGGCGCGGGGATTTTGTGATTTGCGCTCGCCGCGCAGGCGTTACTTTTTTTGCAAAAAAAGTAACCCAAAAAAACCTAGATGATTTAATTGCGCAGTGCCCATAATAGGACACAGCGAAGCGACGGAGCCCCACCGCAGGTGGAAAGTTTTTTGGTTCTTTTTTTCAAAAAAGAACAGAAAGGATTTAACATGAAAGCAAAAGGCATTGTACATAAGTATGGCGACAACGTAGACACCGACGTGATTATCCCTGCGCGGCATCTGAATACCACAGACCCCAACGAACTGGCCAAGCACTGCATGGAAGATATTGATGCGGCGTTTGTTGCACGCGTGCAGTCGGGTGACGTCATGGTGGCAGGCAAGAACTTCGGTTGCGGCAGCAGCCGTGAGCACGCGCCCATTGCCATCAAAGCCAGCGGTATTTCCTGCGTGATTGCCGAGAGTTTTGCACGCATTTTCTATCGCAACGCCATCAACATTGGCTTGCCCATTGTGGAAAGCGCGGCGGCAGCCAAGGCCATTGCAAATGGCGAAACTGTGGAAGTTGACTTCACCAAAGGTGTAGTTTCTGCAGGCGGGTGTGAGTATGAAATCGCGCCCTTCCCTCCATTCCTACAAAATATCATTCAAGCTGGCGGGTTATTGCCGGCTATTCAAAATAGTTAATCGGAGACCTTTAGCCTATCATTTTTAAATAGGAGAGTAATCATGAATTACAACATAGCAGTAATCGAAGGCGATGGCATTGGCCCAGAAATCACACGCGAGGCGATCAAAGTGCTGGATGCCGTGGGGAAAAAGTTCGGACACACATTTAGCTACACGCATGTGCTCATGGGTGGTTGTGCCATTGATGCACACGGCACGGCACTGCCTCAATCTACCACCGACGTTTGCCTGGCAAGCGACAGTGTGTTGCTGGGGGCCATTGGCGGCCCGCAGTGGGATGACCTGCCGGGCAATCAACGCCCCGAAACTGGGCTGCTTGCCTTGCGCCGCGCCATGGGCTGTTTTGCAAACATTCGCCCGGCCAAGCTGTGGCAGCCGCTAAAAATCGCTTGCCCGCTGCGTACAGACATTGCCGAAAAAGGCATTGATATGCTCATCGTGCGCGAGCTAACGGGCGGCATCTACTTCGGTGACCGTGGTCGCGACGAAAACGGTGCTTATGACACCAAACGCTATAGCGAACATGAAGTGCGCCGCATTGCAAAAATCGGCTTTGATATGGCTCGTCTGCGCGGCAAAAAATTGCACAGCATCGACAAAGCCAACGTGCTCGAAAGTTGCCGCTTGTGGCGCGAAGTGGTTGCAGATGTGGCCAAAGATTACCCCGACGTGGACTATCAGGACATGTTGGTAGACAACACCGCCATGCAGCTGGTGAAGTCGCCATATATGTTCGATGTGATTCTTGCGCCCAATATGTTTGGCGACATTCTCAGCGACGAAGCCGGTGCCGTTACCGGTTCGCTGGGCATGCTGGCCAGTGCATCCATCGGCGAAACCAAATGCGGGCTATATGAACCCAGCCACGGCAGCGCACCGCGTATGGCGGGGCTGAACAAAGCAAACCCCTTGGCAACAATTCTCAGTGCGGCCATGATGCTGCAATACTCCTTCGGCTTGCAGGCTGAGGCCCAAGCCGTTGAAGACGCCGTGCTGCATTGCCTAGAAACCGGCGTACGCACCTATGACATCGTCGGCGACACCGGCGTAACGCCCGTGGGCACGCGCGAAATGGGTGATGCTGTGGCCGCGGCGGTGTTGGCGTAATTCTTTGCTACTTTTTTGAAAAAAAGTAGCGCAAAAAACTTTAGCCGCTTCGCGGGGAAGTTTTATGTGCTGTGTAGGTGTTGCCAAGGCCTCCCCCTTGGGGGAGGAAAGCGCGTCGCAGACGTGCAGGTGGGGGTTGTGTAAAAAATAGCGCAAAAAACTTTAGCCGCTTTGCGGTGGGATATTTATGTGAATTGAAGCAGCAAGCCTTAATTCCCCTCCACCGGGGTCCCCGGAAATGCTCGCATTTTTGGGGTGGAGTGTGGAGGGGTGGCACCGCAGTGCCGGGGTGGTTTTCGCGAAACGACTGGCCCCACCGCAGGTGGTTTTTGCAAAACAAGAACCAAAAAAACCTATGCCGCTTCGCGGGGATTTTGATAGGGATGTGTAGGTGTTGCCAAAGGCTCCACCGCTTGCGGGGGAGCTGGCACGCGTAGCGTGACTGAGGGGGCCCCACACGTATCAGCGAGAAGGCTCGCGTAGCGACGTGATTTACACACTTCGCATTCGCCTCAACGATTACGCACAAACGAAAGGGATGCATATGCAAGATACCACCCCCGACAGGGCACAGCAAAGCGGCGGAGCCCCACCACAGGTGGATACTGCGCAAAAAGTCGTGCCCCGCAAGGAATTTCTATCGTACTGCACGGCAGCCACGGGGCAAGGCATGGTGTTTGGCATCATGTCATCGTATATGTCGGACTTCCACGTAAACGTGCTGCGCGTGAACCCGCTGTTCACGTTTTTTCTCACGCTCATCACCCGCGTGATGGATGCCCTTACCGACCCGCTGATGGGCATGATTGTGGATCGCGGCACTTTAAAAGGCGGCAAAATGCTGCCCTTTGTTCGCTACTCCTGGCCCTTCATTGCGGTGCTGACGTTCTTTCTGTTTTTTGCGCCTGCCAACATCACCGGCATGCAGGCGATGCTTTACGCCACCGTCACCTTTGTGCTGTGGAGTCTGGCCTACACTGTCACTGATGTGCCCTTTTGGGCATTGCCTAACCTGATGACCCCCAATCCCGAAGAACGCAGCAGCCTGCTTTCGCTTGCCACTGTTACCAATGGCGTGGGTGGTGCGGTGCCCATGGCGATGTTCATGGGGCTCGGGTTTGTGCTTCCCCTGCTGACCGACCAAGATGGTGTTGCATTTGAGCGCACGCGTTTTATCATCATCGCCGGCGTTGCTTCTTTGCTGGGCGTTGGGCTTTATCTTAACGCCATGCGCGCGAAAGAACGCATTAAATTGCCGCCGGTGCAGCGCAACAAACAACCTGGTCAAGCCAGCACGTTTAAGCAAATTATTGCATGCAAACCATTGCTGTTGATTATCCTCATGGGCATTTTGTCTGCCGGGCGCTATCTATTCAATGCTGGTGCAGTGCATGTGGCACGCTATGCCTTCTATATCGGCCCCAGTCTGCAAGGCTTGAGCGACATTGAACGCAGAAATGCCCTGCAAAACAGCATCTCTACCGTTAGTTTGGTGTATTCCATTGCAGTGGCGGTGGGCATGTTCACCACCATGATTGTGGTTACCCAGCTGATGAAACGCTTTAACTACAAGCAAATTCTCATTGCAAGCGGGCTGCTTGGCACGGTGGTTTGCCTGATTATTTTTGCGTTGGGCTATGAAAGCTTTTGGCGGCTGGTGCCGTTGCTTGTGCTCACCGGCGTGCCGCTGGGGGCCATCAATGTGCTCATTTACCCCATGGTGGGCGACGCCTTAGATTACATGGAGTGGCAAACCGGCGTGCGGCAAAGCGCGTTGGGCCAAGCCTGCGCCACTTTCACGCAGAAATTCGGCAACGCCATTGCCACAGCGTCCATCGTGCTCATGTACATCATCGTTGACCTTGACCTATCCACCATCGGCATTGAATACACCGCCGACATGACTGCGCTCAGCGGCACAGTGCGCGGCGGCATGTTCTCGCTGGTGTCCATTATCCCAGCTGTTTCGCTGGTGCTGTGTGTGATTCCCATCTTCTTCTATGATCTCACAGGCAAAAAGAAAGAACGCATCACCGCTGAACTTGCTCAACAGCGTGCCGAAAAAGGCATCGCGATTGAATAGCGAAGAACTTGTTACTTTTTTTGCAAAAACCACCTGCGGTGGGGCTTGGTCGCTTCGCTGTGCTCTCATCCAATCCCATTAAGAATCCCCCGCGAAGCGGCTAGGTTTTTTGGGTTCTTTTTTTGCAAAAAACCACCTGCGGTGGGGCTTGGTCGCTTCGCTGTGCTCTCATCCAATCCCATTAGGAATCCCCCGCGAAGCGGCTAGGTTTTTTTGGTTCTTTTTTTGCAAAAAAAGAACAAGAAAGGTGCCTATGATTAGATTACAAAAATACTTGGCTGAGCGCGGTGTGGCATCGCGGCGTGGTGCTGAGGAAATGATTCGCCAAGGTCGTGTCACCATCAATGGGCGGCGTGCGGAAATCGGTATATCCATTGATCCGGCAACTGCATTGGTTGCCGTGGACGGACAAGCATTGCCGCCGCAACGTGAACAGAAAATTACGTTGATGCTGCATAAGCCGCGCGGCTATGTAACCACGATGCATGATCGCCATGCGGCCAAAACCGTGGCCGATCTAGTGCAGCACACCGAGCGGCTTTATCCCGTAGGGCGGCTGGATAAAGACAGCGAAGGCCTGCTGTTGATGACCAACGACGGCGAGCTGGCACACGCGCTCACGCATCCATCGCGGCATGTGGCGAAGGTTTATCGCGTTACCCTGCGCGGGCAAGTTAGCGACAGCATGCGCACGCAATTGCAAACAGGCATTATGCTCGACGGCACGCGTACCCTGCCGCTGCAGCTGCGCGAAATTAGTCAACAGCCCGACCGCACCGTGCTCGAATTCACCCTGCAAGAGGGCCGCAATCGGCAAATTCGCCGCATGTGCCAAGCCGTGGGGCTCGAAGTTATGCGCCTGAAACGCACGCAAATCGGCCCGCTGAAGCTCGGCATGCTGCCTGTGGGCGAAACGCGTGGGTTGACTGCCGAAGAAACGAAAAGACTGTTACTTTTCTTGCAAAAAAATTAACCACCACCTGCGGTGGGGCTCGATCGCTTCGCGGCAATCGCCAAAACGCCCATAAAGATCCACCGCGAAGTGCAACAAATCACGCAGTCCCTTTCATAGGAGACAGCGAAGCGACGAAAAATTTTTTTGCGCCACTTTTTTACAAAAAAGTGGCCGACAGCCTGACCCTTTCCATATAATGCGTTAAGCATAAATGGGGAGGGATTTTTCTATGGCAACCGCGCCGTGTGTTTCGCCGCAAACTTCAACCAATCTTTCGGGAGCCATTGCCTTTGGCGCACCTGATTGCACGACCATTCCTTTTCAAGTTTCAGCCGGTGACATCACCGAAGAAAATATCACAACATCAGCACTGTTTTCTTATCCTTGCACCGTGGGCAGTGAACCCGGCCATGCGCTTTGCTTAGGCCGCGGCCAGCCATTGCCCGGCACGCCAAATGCCTGTGATATTGTGCCGGAAAGCCAGGTGATGGCCAACGCACAAACCGCGCGCGCCGTGCGATTTATCATTGGCAATCTGGCACAAAGCCCGAACTATGAGTTTGACGATCCAGAGGCGGTGCGTATTCGCGCGCTGCTTGCACGTGGGTTTGCAATGTGGAACGAAGGCTTTTTCGGCAATGTCATGCTATATCTTGCAGAGGTTGGCGGCGTTGGCCCTGGGATTTCTGCGGCGCAGCTCAGCGCAAACTCATTCGCCGGCCCATGGAACAGTTGGGATGCACAGGGCATGGCACAAGTGGCGCTGTGGTTTTTGCTTGGGCAATTCCCGCCTGACGGCAACCTGACCTTTTTAGATGGTGCGGGCAATCTGATGAACGCAGAAAATCGCTACCGCATATTCAACGGCTACACCATGTTTCACCTGCTAGCGCAGGCCTATGCGTGCGGCGAACTCACTTGCGAGGGCGACATGCCCGGCAGCTCATTGCAGTTTACCGGGGCGCAAACCACATTTTCATCTTCGTCTTGCGCCTCGCGTGAGGTGACGGTGGGTCCGTTTATACTAAGTGGCTGTGCGGGCGAAATGCCACACTTTAGCCTATCCTCCGGCGTGGCAACCAGCGATGCAGCAGGCAAACACGAGCTAAACACCGCCCCCGCCGACGGTCAACCCTTTTGGATTCGAGTGCAGCCGCAAGCCACCCCGATGAACATTACCATGCAAGCCGCTGTGCAGGCCATCGGCACGCAACCCACGGTGTACTATTACCGGCAAGCAGGCGCAACACAAACCTTGGCATTGCTGCGCAACACTGGCGTGCAAGAATTGCAGACGCAACATACCATCACCATTGCCCCCACACCCGCCAACGAAACTGAAGATGACGATTGCGACCCTTGCTGCTTTCCGCATTTTTTTCCGCAGCCTGTTCCGGTGCCGTGTGCGCCTGCGCCGTTGGTGATCACCAGCAACAACAATAACAATAATAATAACAATAACAACAGCTCGAACAACAACAATAACAATAACATGATTAATCAAATGCTGCAAAACTTGCAAACACACCTGATTTTGCAGTTTTTGCAGCGCCAGCAACCACAAGTGGTGCAAGTGCCGCAACCAATGCCACAGCCATGTCCGTGTCCCATTCCACAGCCCATGCCTTGTTCTATGCCGCAACCAATGCCATGCTGGCCGCAGCCGCCGTGGCGATGATGTTAGTATTATAGTCAAACAACTTAAAATTTGTTTGCTAATTTAAAGCCCGGGCGGATTCACATCCGCCCCTACATGTTGTGGCATGCAGAAAACAATAAGAAGATATCCACCTGTAGGGGCGGATGTGAATCCGCCCGAAGCCTTAATCTTGGACTATTTTCAAGTTGTTCAGCTATACTTTTCTTTCAAGACATCATCCCTCAAGGGCCATGGGCTCAACGATGCTGCCGGGGATTTCTATGCCTGTTGCATAGCAAAACGCAATGATTTGACCGATGTGCATGCATTCGTGGCCAATCATCATGGCGATAATTTGGTGCACGTTTTGTTTGTCTCCATAGTAGTCCATCATTTCGCTGCCATCCAATGATGCGAGTGCATGTTCCAGTTGCGCATCAAGCTGCACCATTTTTGCAATGATATCTTGCGTTGGCATGTTGATATAATGATATTCTTCCTCAAATAGAAAGATATCTGTGCCCAAAGAGTTGACGACATCTCGTTGGAACAAAGTGAGTTCGTAAGTTTGCAATCGTATCGTGTTCAGCACGTTTCTGGGCAGCGGTTTGTCTAGGTCTGCTTCGCTTAGCTCTTTCAAAAAGCCCAGTGTTGTTGCTCTTGTGTTTTTCCATTCTGCCAACAGCGCCTTGAGTGATTCAGTCATGTGATACCTCCAGTTTTTGTTTCACTATTAATATAACACAAAAAACGTGACAACAGTATGTCACGTTCAAAAGTTATTTTGATATAATATTAACTTAGTTGCGGGCGGATTTTACATCCGCCCCTACATGTAGCAGAGTTGAGCAGCTATGCAAGGGAATAGCTAAAGCGTGTAGAGCCTGTAATAGAGCACAGCGAAGCGACAAAGCCGCACCGCAGGTGCTTAAAAAAGTTGCAAAAATCTTCGCCACAGGCTTGGTCGCCTAGTCGACCTACTAGGCCGCGCAATGTCTACGGTGGATTGCACAATCAGCGGTGTTTCGGCCAGCAGCAGCGTGCCGTCGTAGTATCGCGCAGTGCCTACCACGCTGCCCGCTTGCAGCGGCGCGAACTCAAATGGCCGCAGCAGCAGCACGCGCTGCACGTTTTGTGGGCGCACTTGCAGATAGGCCGCCGGTGTGCCAGCTAGGATGATGTTTGCATGCGACACCATGCCGTTGGTGATGGGCAAGCGCGCCACAACTTCGCCCGCGATGTCTAGCTGCACGCTGTGATATTGCGCAAAGCCGAACTCGAACAAACGGCGGTGATCCTGCCAGTCATTGGGCGCATGCAGCGTAACGGCCACCAGCGTGCGGCCATCACGCTCAACCGCGCTGACGAGGGTTCTGCCTGCCGCGCGAGTAAAGCCAGTTTTCACGCCGATGCAACCGGGAATCTCGCACACCAAGCGGTTGTGGTTGCGCAGATAGTGCAATGTGGGTGGGTTGCCAAAGTGCGCACGCATGCTGCTTTGGCTGCTGATGGCACGAAAATCGGGGTTGGCAATGGCCGCCGCGCCCAGCAATGCCATGTCAAATGCGGTGGACAGGTGCCCTTCGGCATCCAGTCCGCTGGGGGTGACGAAATTGGTGCGTGTCATGCCAAGGGCACGTGCGCGAGCGTTCATCAGCAGGGCGAACTCAGGCAAGCCGCCTGCCAGATGAATCGCCGTAGCGTTGGCGGCATCGTTGCCGCTGGCCAGCAACAAGCCAATGGCCAGTGCCTCCCGCGTCACGGTATCACCCGCGCGCAACCCCATGCTGGTGCCCTCAACTTGCACCATTTCGTCGGTCACGGCAAAAGAAAACCCCGGCTCCCCTGCTTCAAGCAGCAGCAAAGCCGTCATGATTTTCGTTGTGCTGGCCACGGGCATGGGCGTTTGTGCGTTGTGGGAATACAGCACCTGCAGCGTGTGTGCGTCAATGAGCACCGCACTTTGCGCCGAAAGCCCAAGGCTACGCTGTGCCGCCGCCACGGGAACACCCGCTGGCAGCAACAGCAAAATCATTAGTACACAGCAAATCTTTTTCATGTTCCATTGCTATGCAAAACACAGGACAGGTATGACAAGCCACCTGTGTAGGGGCGGCTAGTAGCCGCCCGTGCCTCTTGTGGTGTCATGTAGAAAATCGCGGGCGGCAAATTGCCGCCCCTACATGCGACTCACAGTGACTCCTCCGCTTCTGCAATCGCAGCGGCAATCACATCTTCTTCGTCGTCTTTGCCGAACTTCGTCACCAGCTTGTCCACCGTAGTGCTCACTTTGTCCACCAGGTCAGGCACCATACCAATCACGCGCTCCACGCTGCTTTCCTGCGTGGAAATGTGCTTGATGCTTACCTCGCCGTTTTGCACCACGAGAAAACACACCGGCGTAATCGTCACGCCCGCGCCGCCCGCGCCGCCAAACAGCTCTTGGTTGTGCTTAGATGGAAAATCGCTGCCGCCGCTGGCAAAGCCATAACTCACCTTGCTCACGGGAATGATCCTCACGTTATCGCCCAACTCAATAGGCTCGCCGATGATGGTACGCACATCCACGGCCTCACGCAGTTTGTCGATCGACACGCCCAAAATGCCGCTTGCAGATTTTTCTTTCATGAGTTTCTCCTTTCTGTTCTTTTTTTGTAAAAAAAGAACCAAAAAAACTTTTGTCGCGCTTCGCGCAGGGGATTTTTATGAACCTGTAGGGGCGGATGCAAAATCCGCCCGAACCATAATAAGCACTAATCACTTGCATCAAGATAAAACTTCAACGCCACACGCAGACCAAGCCGAATCAACAACACCAATGTTGCAGTGAGCAAAAATGCGGGTATCACACTCACCGTGGCGGCAAACATGATTTCGCGCTCGCTTTGCCCGGTGAAGTCCGGCGTAATGTGCGCGCGAATCTTACCTTTGCGCGCGCGCAGATGGGTGCTCAGCCAGCCCAGCGAGGGGAAAATTGCGGCACTGATTTTGCCATATTGTTCGGCTAGGGCAGCGGGATCATCGCCCGGCAGATGCACGCGCAGGCTCAGTTGGCGAATGCAAAATGCTAGCCACAGCCCATGCCGGAATTTCTTCAGCGCAGCCACGGTGCGGCGCAGCAGCTCAATAAACCCACGCAGTCCCTGCGCTTCATAGTAGCGCTTGAGGAGGCTTGGCGGTTTGTCGGGCTCTTCGGGCTCTGGTTCGGCAGATGGCTCTTCCTGTTCGGGTTCTTGCTGCTTTTCAGGCTTGTCTTTTTTCTTTTTCTTGGGCTTGGCAGGCACGATTTGGCGGCGTAAAAACAGCCAGCGCACTTGCAAGTTTAGCTCGTCGGTGTACTTCACGCGCAGCACTACGGGGATGCACAGCGGCAAAAATAGCAGCGCATAAATGCCCAAAAATAACACAACGCCCAGCACGCCGACGAAAATAATGCCGACGAACAGCAGCTTGCGCCCTATGTTTTTCAGCACGCTTTTCACGATTCAGTACCCTCCGGGATTGGCGGCAGTTCGTCCAAGCTTTCCATGCAAAAGCACTTGAGGAATTCGTCTGTGGTGCCATATATCAGCGGGCGGCCTGGCAGATCAAGTCTACCGCGCTCTTCTAGCAAACGCTTGCGGCACAACGATGAAATAATGTGGTGGCAATCTACGCCACGCACCTGCTCGATGTACGACTTGGTCACCGGTTGGTGATAGGCTACCACGGCGAGCACCTCAAATGCTGCTGACGACAGCGGCTGGTTGTGCTTGAGTTCCAGTGCGGTGCGCACGGCATCGCCATGTTGCGGGCGCGTGCACAGCTGCGCTTTGTCGCCCATGCGCACCAGCACCACACCGCCGTCGCGCCGGTCGATGAGCGCGGCAAGTTCGTCAATCAGCTCACGCGCATGTTCTGGGTCGATCTCAAGAGCCGCGCCGAGCCGTTCAAGTTCTAGGGGTTCGCCTGCAGCAAACAAAATTGCCTCGGCCGCACCGAGCATGGTGGGATTATTCGTCGTCATCAATGTCACGCCACTCCTGTTCGTTCGGTTGCAATGCTAAGACGGTTGCGCTGCCGCTGCCATGGGCGGTGATGCGGTTGGCCTTGCACAGCGCCAGCACCGCCAAAAATGTTGCCACCAGTTCGCTGCGGCTTTCGCTTTCGGCCAGCATGTCGCGCATGGCGGTGCGTTTTTGCACGCGCAAGCGGTCAAAAACATAACCAAAGCGGCTCACCACGCTCACAATGCGGTGCGCGATAATGCCTGAAAAGGCTTCTACCGGTGGCGGCAAGCGGCGCTTTCCTCTGCCTGCTGCAGCTAAGTATGCCTGAAAAATATCGTTGGGCTTGTGTGTGTGACAGTATGTATAATTCGGTGGGATCTCTTCAGCTGGCCGGGCAAGCAGGGCAAAACCTGTGCCGCGTTTGCGCAGTTGTTCGGCAAGCAATTGGCAGTCGCGGTAGTCAAGCAACTCTTGTCGCAGGGCTTCGGCGGCATCTTCTTCGTCGCCGTGTTTGGGCAGCAAGGCTTTTGATTTTATGAACACCAGCCGTGCGGCCATTTCGAGAAATTCAGCTTGCACTTCAAGCTTTGCGTCGCGCAGTTCGGTCATCAGCTCAAGATATTGTTCAATCAGCGCTGCAATGGGCACGTCGTGAATGCTCACCTTGCGCTGGCCAACCATGTGCAGCAGCAAATCTAAGGGGCCCTCGAATTGGTCGAGTTTATACTGAAATATGCTCATTTACCCTCCCAAAATCAACCTAAACGGCAGTCCAACCAGCCACATAATCCCATTGAATATCGGCGTGGTTGCCCAGCTGATTAGCGAAACGCCCATCCAGCCCAGCAACACAATGGCTGCCAGAAATATATAACCGATTGTGCGTTCGTTGTTATACATCCACAGCGATGCTCGTGGGGGCAGAAAAATATCCACAATGCGCGAGCCGTCTAGCGGCGGCACAGGCAGCAGGTTGAAAACCATCAGCATCACATTAAAAAATGCCAGTTGAGAAAAAAACAAAGCAACAAGCTCAGAAATTTCACTGCTATCAAACACCAACAGGTGCAATACCACGGCTACCCAAGTGAAAATAGCAAACACAAACACCTGTATCAGGTTGCTCAGCGGGCCAGCCGCAGCGACCAGTGCCATGCATTTTTGTTGTCCACGGCGTTTAAAGCGGCGATATTCTAGGTTGCGGGGGTTCACCGGCACTGGCTTTGCCCAGCCTACGCCAATGATGAAAATCATCAGCGTGCCCATTAAATCAAGGTGTTTGAATGGGTCAAGCGTAAGACGGCCTTGCATTTGGGCGGTGTTGTCGCCCAGCTTTTTTGCTGCCCACGCATGCGCAAATTCGTGCACAGATAAGCTTAACAACCAGCCTGCGACAAGTGCGGCCAAATGAATCAGCAACTGAGGAGCTTGTTCGGTATTCAAGCCTCGCACTATCTGTAAAATGAGCATAAAATATCCCCCTAGTTATAGTATATCACACTTGTTCGCGCTTTGCAACCACAACCCTGCCAATGCCGTTAAAATCTTGCAGAATTTCCCCGCCGCCAAACAGCTGAACAATATCTTCGGCCTGCCCGTCGCCGCATTCTACAGCCAGCACATCACAACGCGGCAGCCAAATTTCTGCCAGCTTGCGATAAAAATCCAGGCCGTCTGCGCCGCCATCCAACGCCATAGCGGGCTCGTGTTGCACTTCGGCTTGCAAGCTCGCAAGCTCATGCGTGGCGATATACGGCGGGTTGCTTACGACCAATGCGCAATGCGCAATGCTGGATGCGTAATTGAAGATATCGTCATGGTGCACAGTGGCGTTGGGGTAGCGCGCAGCGTTTTGCTTGAGATAAGGCAAGGCAGCGTCGCTGAGCTCAACCAAGTGAACCTGCGCATGCGGCAGGTGGTGCGCGATGCTCAAGCCAATGCAACCTGAACCAGCGCATAGGTCAACAATCGTCAATTCAGCATTGAGCATGCATTGAGCATTGCGGAGCGCAAGCTCCACCAGCATTTCTGTTTCCGGCCGCGGGATAAGCACACCCAGGCCCACAGCAAAAGGCAAACCGTAAAATTCCCAACTGCCCAAGATGTACTGCAACGGCTCCCCTGCTGCACGGCGGGCAACGAGATTGAAGTAATGCGTTGGATCAACAAGCATGTTCGCCTGCAGATGCAGTTGAGTTTTGTCCAGTTTGAATGTGTGCTCGGCCAGCAGCAGTGCATCAAAGCGTGCATCATTGCTCGGTTGCAGGTTCGTCTGGGCTTTCGTTATCGCTTGGCGAATCGTCATCGGTTTCCTCAGTCATCCAAAGTTCTTCGCAGGGCATACCCAGCGCGGTTTTTAATGCAATAATGCCCACCAGTATCATTCCATCATCGGGCTCTTTTGTGGTGATGCGCTGCATGCACATGCCGGGGAACGACAGTGCTCGCGTGATGGGATTGTTGATAAACCTGCCTGCTAAGCGGATAAACTCATAGCCCAATGCCATGAGAATGGGGATCATCAACAGGCGCATCGGGATGCGGATGAGTAAGTTGCTGCTGTTCCAAATTTCCGGGATAATGCTGGAAAGAATTACTGCAACCAAAATGCTCAGTGCCACCACCATGAACAAAAAGCTGGTGCCGCAGCGCGGGTGCAAACGGCTTTGTTTGCGCACGTTTTCCACGGTCAAGTCAAGTTCGGCTTCATAGGCATAGATGGCCTTATGTTCTGCGCCGTGGTAGGCAAACACACGGCGGATATCCGGAATCAGCGACGAGAGGAACATGTAGGTGACAAACAAAACTACGCGAATCAGCCCCTCGAATATTGCGCGAAAGCTGAATGCGCCAATGGCGATGTCGCCGCCGGCCAGCCACGCAATGCCGTCATAAAGCAACGTGGGCAGCACCGAAAACAAAAACAGCATCAGCCCAATACCCAATACAATGCCAATGACACTGACGGCGGTCATCATCTTGGGGCCAAAGTGTTTTTCAATCCAGCGATCAAGCTTGCTTTCGCTTGTTGTTTCTTCCATGATGCCGTCTAGGGCTTTTTCGGCGGATTCCATCATGCACTTGATGCCAAAACTCATGGAATGCACCAAGTTCACCGGCCCACGAATCAGCGGCCAGCCCAGCAGTTTGCATTTATCTTTGGGCAGGGTGACGGGCATCACTTTTGTGTCGATTTTGCCGTTGGGCAAACGAATGGCCATGGCGGCTTGTTCGGGTCCGCGCATCATGATGCCTTCCATCAGCGCTTCGCCGCCCACGGTGGGTTTTGCGGGAGTTTTTTCTTTTTTCATGTTATCCTCTTTCATAGTGTGTCCACATGCGCAAGATTTTGATATGTTTTAGCTCGATGTCAATTTCATACACCAGCCGATGTTGTCGATTTATTCGTCTTGAGTATCGTGCGGGATGATGTCCTTTAAGCTTTTCGTAAGGCGGTGGGTTTTGAAAAGGATTGGTGCGCAATACACCAATGAGCCGCAAAGCTTGTGTGTCTAGTTTTGCAGCTTTAAGTTTTGCGATATCTTTAGCAGCTAGGGACGCATAGCGTATTTCCCACATTACCAGTTCACATCACTTTCTGTTAAACAATCCTCCCATGGCTGCGCCGAAGCAACGTTGAGGCTATCAACGTAACCGGGAATGGAACAAAAATATTCATCATCTGTTGGATGTGCTTCTTCAATTAACGCATACGCTTGCGTAAGCATTTCAAAAATGCCCCGCAACATTTCATCCGGGAATTTCATCACCAATTCGTAGGTTTTTGTTTGTAATTCGGACATAAAAAATCCTCCCCTTCTTAATTTACACCAATGGAAACGTCATATACACCGTAAGCCCTTGCCCCGGTGCGGTTTCGAATTCCAGTGTCGCTTGATGTGCGCGCAAAATTTCCTCCACCACTGCAAGGCCAATGCCGCTGCCGGGCGTGTTTGCCGCAGCTTTGTAGAATTTTTCGGTGATGTGCGGCAGGTGCTCGGCAGAAATGCCGCAGCCGGTATCGCTGATGTCCACATGCAGACGTTTGGTTTCGTGATTAATCTGTGCTGCCACGGTGATCATGCCGCCCTGCGGGGTGTGTTTGAAGGCGTTATCTAGCAGGTTGATGAATACTTGCCGCAGCCGTGCGGCATCACCCAGCACGGGGGCAGGCACATCCGGGGTGTTGGATTGCAGCGCAATGCCGTCGCGCGCGGCGCGTTGCTCGCAGAAGAAATATACCACGTCATCCAGTTCGGCCAAGATATCTACAGCCTCTTGCTCCAATGCCAAGCGATTGGCCTGCATGCGTGAAAAATCCAGCAGTTGCATCACCAGATTATCCAGCCGTGTGGTTTCGTCAACAATCACCCCAAGCCCACGGTGGACCAAGTCAGGGTCAGGGATTTCACTGAGCATCAGCGTTTCGCTCCAGCCCTTGATGGCCGTTAGTGGTGTGCGCAATTCGTGCGACACGGTGGAAACGAACTCATTTTTCGTGCGTTCGGCAAACACAAGACGTTCGGCGATGCTGTTGATTTGCGCGGCAAGCAGATGCACTTCGCTTTGTTTTTGCGGCAACTGCCCCACGCGAGCCTCGTAGTCTCCGCGTGCGATGGCCTGCGCCGCCCGGTGCACTTGCTCAATGGGCTGCACGAGTGCACGCCGTAGTTTGGACACCCAAATGCACAATGCAACCACCAGCACAAGCCAAGCCGTAGCTAACCCAATGCTGATGTGCAGTAGCACTTGCGGTTCTTGCACGCGGCCAAGCAGCGAAAGCATCAGGCCAATGAACATGCTGCCAAACAGCACGGCAATCAGCACCACGGCAATCATCATGCTGCGGTGGATGGGAGAAGTGCGGGTGTCGTTCATGGTTGCATCCTTTCGGTACGGTGTAGTTGTCTCGTGTAGGGGCGGCAATCTGCCGCCCGGGATTTTAATAGCGAGCAAAAGAGGAACGGGCGGATACTATCCGCCCCTACACGCGGGTCATTCCTGCCAGCGATAGCCTTGGCCCCACACGGTGGCAATGCGCTGTGGGTTTGAGGGGTCATCCTCGATTTTCATGCGCAGGCGGCGCACATTCACGTCCACGATTTTCGCGTCGGCAAAGCTGGCGTCGCCCCAAACTTCCGCAAAAATTTTCGTGCGGGTGAGTTCTTTGCCAGGGTTATGCATGAACAATTCCATCAGTGCAAGCTCAATGTTAGTTAATTCTATGCGCACACCATTGCGTTTTAGCCATCGCCCGCGCATGTCAAGGAGGAATTCCCCGCTTTGCAGCACGCTGGGCTGTGGTTTTGCAGGTTGTGCGGGCATGTTCACTCGCCGCAGCACAGACTCGACCCGTGCGCGCAATTCGCCGGGCGAAAAAGGCTTGGTAATGTAATCATCCGCACCCGAAAGCAGCCCCTGCACCTTGTCATCTTCCTGCGATTTTGCCGACAAAAAGATGATGCCAATGCGCGGGTTCTGTGCACGAATGCGCTGTGCTAACTCCAGACCATCCATTTCCGGCATCATGATATCCAGCAGCGCAAGGTCGAACTCGCCTTCCTCAGCCACATAAGTCTCCCACGCTTCGGCACCATTGGTGGCCTGCATGATCTCTGCGCCCGTGGCCGCCAAGTTTAGCACCACCATATCGCGGATATTCTGTTCATCTTCTGCTACCAATATGCGACGAGTGGGCATAGGGGGACTCCTTTCAATTGACAATTGACAGTTGACAATGAACAATTGTGGTTGCGCTTCGCGCGATAAAAATGGGCATGGGCGAAGCCCATCAATCATTGTCCATTGTTAAATGTCAACTGTTCACTGCAATAAGCTGTGCCGTCACGAAGTGTTCGCCGAAGGCCCAAGTGTCGCCTTGCCGTGTGCTAATGTGCAGTGGCAGGCGGTGGGTACCGGGGGCTAGCTCGTCGTTGAGTAGAGCCATCGCGGTGATATCTTGTGCTGTCATTTCGCTCAGGATAGCCTCGGGGCCGACGATGGTGATGCCTGCAGCGCTGCCAAATGCGGCGGTAAAGGGACTGCCATCCGGCAGGCGAATTTGCGCGGCAGGCAGCATGAATGTCGTCATGTCATAGCCTTGCAGGTCAACTTCCACATCGAAATAATCCACTTGGGTGAAGAAATGCACTTCGGGAATTTCTGCGGCGGCAAAACGAAAACGGTTGTTTGCTGGCGAAAGCTCGTGTGCGTGAATTTGGCCGATGATGAACGTGCCATTTTCGTCGGACATGTTGGCAGCGGCGGCATTCACCCGGTTGGGCGTGATGCGAAAACTTGGCTGTGCGGCAGACGGAATACCCGCAAACATCACGCCGACATCCATTTGTGCAATGGGCCACACAGGCAGCACCGCGCTGATTTCCGGCTGCCCGCCGTTGAAGGTCAGGTAACCCAGCCGCATCCCGTTTTGGTCATAGGCGACGAGGTAAGCGTCGTCAAATCGTGTGGTTTCGATTAGGTTTAGGTCATGTTCAAAGCGTGCGTACACTGCGTCAATACGCTGCACCATGCCTTGCGGACCGCTAACTTGCACAGTGGGCTGCAGCAAGAATGGTTCAGCGGCAAAATAGCCTTCTTCCACCACGCCGCCGGAAATATCTAGGGTGAGATTGAAAAATTCTGTGCTGGGGAGGTCAAAATATAGCCAGGGTGTGTGTTCCGGCGTGAAGCTGACGATGCGCACGCGTTCATTGGCTGTTGCCACGCGAATTTCTAGGCTAGCGGGCCCGCTTTGGAACACGCCGCCGAGAAACACAATCGCCTCAATGTCGTCTGCGTTAATCACTTCGTTGCGCGCGGCACGCACGGTCACGTCAATGGTGAGCTGGTGCGGATTGTCTTCGGCCGTTTGCCAAAAGGCCTGCAAATGCTGTGCAGTTGGGGTTGCTGGCAGGTTTTCTAGGGTGAAAATCACGGGCACACCAGTGATGATGCGCTCTTGGTCTTCGCCGCCCACCACGGCAAACATCACCCAAACCACCACGGCGAGAATCAGCGAAATGGCCGCAGCAAAGCGTTTGTTGTGCCACAGCTGTGGCGAGATGATGGGGCGGCGTTCTTTTTTGTTACTCATTGGCTGCCCCCTTTCTTGCGGCGGTTTAGCACAAAGCGCTTGTTGGCGGTATCGCCTTCCAGCAGCAGACCGCGCAAGCCCTGCCCAACTTCTTCGGGCGTGATGCCCCAGCGCAGCTCGCCTTTGTAGGCCAGTGACACATGCCCGGTTTCTTCACTCACCACGCACACCATGGCATCGCTTTGTTCGCTCATGCCGATGGCAGCGCGGTGGCGGGTGCCGAAGTCGCTTTCCACTTCGCTGTCTTGCGGCAGCGGCAAAATGCAACCGGCGGCCAGAATACGTCCGCGGCGGATGATGACTGCGCCGTCGTGCAGCGGTGCTTTGCTGTGAAAGATATTGTGCAGCAGTTCGCGGCTGACCACAGCTTTGAGCAAGGTGCCGGTTTTGGCGATTTCGCCCAGCTGAGTTACGCCCTCAAACACGATGAGTGCGCCGGTGCGGTGTTTGCTGAACTGACGCAACACCTCACAGATGGTGTGAATGGCCTTTTCGATTTCTTCTTGCTCGCGCTCGGTTTTGTTTTGCTGCTGCAAGAATTTAAGGTTGGTGACGGGGTTGCGGCCAAGGCGCTCAAACACGGTGCGAATCTCAGGCTGAAACAGCACAACAAGCAGCACCACGGCGTTGTCCATCACTTGGCGAAAAATGAACCAGCTGGCTTCCATGCGCAGCACACCTGCGATGAGCGCAACAATGGCTACCCAAAAAACGCCCTTAAGCAGCTGCATGCCGCGTGTTTGGCGTATCAAGCGTATCAAGCCATAAATCATCAGGGCAACCAGCGCAATGTCCAAGGCATCGCGCAGCTGGAAGGATAGAATCACTACCCAAACCTGCGCGAAAAACCCGCCGATTGCATTGATGATGGTGCCGAAAAAGTCAAGCATGTGGTTTATTCCTCCAAAAGTACAACTGCGTGGGCAGCCATGCCCTGCCCTGTGCCGGTGAATCCCAAGCCTTCTTCTGTGGTGGCCTTTACGCTGATTTTATCTAAGCCTGTGCAACAAGCGCTTGCGATATTCGCGCGCATTTGCGGGATATATGGCGCAAGCTTGGGTGCTTGTGCAACGATAGTGCTGTCGATGTTGCTGATGATATAGCCAGCCTTGGAGATTTTATCGCACACCTCGCGCAGCAAAACTAAACTGTCTGCATGTTGATAGCGGGCATCGCTCGGCGGAAAATGTTTTCCGATATCACCCAATGCGGCCGCGCCCAGCAGGGCATCCATGATGGCATGCGCCAGCACGTCTGCATCGCTGTGGCCGTCAAGGCCGGTGTCGTGCGGCACAGTTACGCCGCCCAGTACAAGCTTGCGCCCAGGCACCAGGCGGTGCACATCATAACCGTGGCCGATTCGCATCGTATTCCTCCTGTGTCACAATCGCGCAAAAATGGTTCACGCTCAGGTGCTCGGGTAAATCCAGCGCACGCAGCAGCGCTTGATAGCGTGCTTTGGCGCCGGGCTTGCCCGAAAACCCATCGCGGTATAGCTGCAGTTTGGTGATGTGTAGGGGCGACCGTCCTCGGTCGTCCGTGGGGTTTGCTGAAGAGTCGCGGGCGACCGAGACGGTCGCCCCTACAATGCCTGCCCGTTCGAATGCCTGCAAAATTACGGCGTTGTCGGTGTCTTCCACTTCAATGTCTGCGCGGGGCACAAACACATGGGTCACTTGCTGTGCGGGGATGTGCTGGCTGATGAACTTGCGAATTTGCATGCCGGCGGGGTCGCTGTCGGTGACGATGATGAGGCCGCGCTGCTGAGCCAGCTTGCCAAAGAGTTTGCGGCGTGCTGCGTTGTTGTAAATCTGAAAACCGTGGGTTGGCAAGATGAGCGCATCGAATATGCCTTGCAGGCGTTGCACATCGTGCTTGCCCTCGCAGAGAATAGCCTCACGTAACGGGATTTTCATGCTTTCCTCTTTCTTGCACGCCGCCCCTACATGCTGACGGTAGTCAGGTTTGTATAGTTTACACCTATGTGCGCACACTCAACAGCCCAATCACACATTGTTCCATCACCAACCTATTGTCCATCGCCGAGCTTTTCAGGCGGCGGTCTGCTTGGTCGAGAATATCCAGACTGCGGCGAATTTGCGCGTAAGTCATGCGTTGTGCCATGCGGCCTGCGTTTTGCAAGCGAAAGGTCTTACCCTTGTAGTCAAACAATTGCGCGGGAGCCTCGGCAGACTTGCCGCTGTTCATTGCCGCCCACGCGCGATACAAATCAACATAGTTGGCAACCAGCGAACCCAACAGCAGTTGCGGCGCAATCTTTTGCGTGAACAGTTCATCCAGCAGGCGCAGCGCAACGGTGCCGTTGCCCGCTGCCACGGCTTTCACCATGTCAAAGCTTTTGGCATCAACTGATTTTACGCAAATTTCGTCAATGTGCGCGCGTGTGATTTCGCCATTGGCAAACGCACACAACTTTGCCAGCTCGTTTTGCAACAAATTGAGATCACCGCCCACGCATTGGATGAAATAATCGGCGGTTTGACGATCGATGTTGCAATTGCGGGCTTTCACGCCTGCCGCCACCAGCTTGAGAATAGATGCGCTGTCTGGCGCGTTTAGCTCCGCCACATGCCCGCTTTTGTTGATGGCTGCCGTGAGCGTCTTGCTTTTCTTGGGCTTAAATTCCACGGTGTCTTGCCAGAAGATGAGCACACAATGCTCGGGTAAATCGGCAAGCCATGCGGCGAAGTCGTCGTCTTTGTCATAGCTATCCAGAGCGAAATCACGCACCAAAATGCAGCTGCGTTCACTGCCCCAGGGCACGGCTTCCACCGCTTGTGCGAGGTCGTTTAGGCTTACATCCTTGCCCTCAAAGCGGTGAAAATTGAAGTCACGAGCCGTTTCATCCACCGCGGCATGGGCAAGTTGCCTTGCAAAATGCTGTTTAAGATAGGCTTCACCTCCGCAAATCACGTATAGGCGTGCGAGCGCATTATCTTTGATGTGTTGTTGCAGTTGTGCTTGGGTGATAATGCTCATGCGGTTTCCTTTCGGGTGAGATTGTTGGGGGGGGAGCTGGGGGAAAGAGTCGCTCCGCGAGCCTTCCTCAGTCACACCCGAGGTGTGCCAGCTCCTTCCAGAGGAAGGAGCTAAGGCTTTAAGGATGTAACGATAGCGAAACTTTCAACAGCAAGCCTCAGCTCCTTCCTCTGGAAGGAGCTCCCCGAGTCGCGAGGGGTGAGGAAGGCTCGCGGAGCGATAAAAACACGTACCATTTTTAGTGCAGGCAGTGCAAAATTCTACTCAAACACAAGCACCCGCCCATCCCATTCAAGAATTATTCTGCCATCATGTAGTATACCCGTCAGGTCATCCCATAAATTAAAGCGCACATTGTCTGTTAGCGCGGCATCAATTAGCAGGGCGATTGGCACGTCGCGCTGCATTTCAGGCGCACCGGCAGTGTGTTCGCGCTGCGTGGTGGGCAGTACCATCACTTGCAGTTCGCGCTGGCCGCGCAGTTGCATCTCTCGCTTGGCGGCACGGGCATCGCCTGCACCAAGCAATGCGGCGCGATAACCTTGACTAACCAGATAACTTCCCTCGCCCAGCTGTGTGACGTGAATCTCATGCCGTGCCAAGTGGCCAGGCAGCCAGCCGCCAATCATCATGAACACGGCAACTGCAAGGGTGGTGTAGCGCAAGGGCACGGGTTGCTTGCGCCAGCGCATGATTAGCGCAAATGCTGCAATCACTGCACACATGCCAAAGGCAAAGGCAAGAGATTGCATATCGCCCTGCAAACGCGGTGCGCCCAATCCGGCCATCCAGTTTGTGCTCCACATCATGAAGCGCGCGAGCTGTGTGGCCAGCCACATCAGCGGCGGCCAAGGAATAAACACTGAAATGCCGGATAAAATCATCGCAGGCCCCACCAGCGGGGTGAGCACCATGTTGGCAGGGAAACTAAGCAGCGAGGTGCCGCCGGGCAGCCGCAACAGCGTGATGGGTAAAGTCAGCGCCAGTGCCGCCGTGGTGACGGCTAAGGGCTCGGCAAACAACTTGGGCAAGCGCAACTGCTTGTGCAGCGGTTTTGCCATGCGGTTAGCAAACAGCACAATGCCAAGGGTTGCGGCAAACGAAAGCTGCAAGCCAATGTGCCCAGCCGAAAGCGGATCTATCGCTAGCAGCACCATGGCTGCAAAGCCCAGCGAATTCAAAGCATCAGCGCGGCGGTTGAACAGCTCGCCTGCCAGCATAATCAGCATCATAATGCCCGCACGCACGCAGGAGTTCGTGAAGCCCGTGAGTGCCATGAAGAATAGCACAAATGCTGCGCAACTGCATACGGCGAGTTTGTCGTTCACGCGCAGGGCACGCAACACTTTCAGCAGCGTCCAAGCCAGCACCGACATATGCAATCCGCTCACACTAAAGATATGCCACTTGCCTGTGACGCGGAAATCCGCACCTGTGGCCCAACTGATGCCGCTTTGGTCACCCAGCAGCATCGCACGAAACAGCGCGGATTCCTCACCCGGATAAAGCGTGGTGAGTTGCCGCTGCATGTGCCGTTGCAAGCGTAAAATCGGCCTCATGGGATGGAATGAATCGCGCGGGATGACTTGGTATGGCTCGTCCACCCAGCGATGCATGAAGGTGCCCAGATACACGCCGCGGGCACGGTGCACTTGCAGCATGTCAGGGTCGTCGCCGCCCAGCAAAAAAATGTTGCCGGTGAACACGATGTCGTCGTAGGCTTCGGCGTAAACTGGCACGGGTGAGCTCAATCGCATGCGCAAATTCACGGCTTGCCCATCGATTTCGTGAGTGCGCAATTGATAGTAATATCGCCCAAAGCGGGCGTCGGCATTGCTGGTGATGGTTGCGCGAACCTCCACGCCCTGCGCGGTGTGCTCCAGTGCGGGATAGTACGCCGTCGCTAACTGCAAAACCAGCAATAAGCAGGCAATTAGCCCAGCAGCTGCGCTGGTGGCGACCACCTGCGGTGGGGCTTGGTCGCTTCGCTGTGCTCTTTTCGAGGCATTGCGAAGCGTAAAGCTGCTATTCGTAGTCACTAGGGCAATCACCAATGCCAGCGAAAAACCGCCCAGCGCAACGAACACCGCCCATTCGGGCAGAAAAAACAACACAGCAAGAGTTAGCAGCATGGTGTAGCCGATGATGGCGAATGGTCTGGGCATGGAGTGCACTCCTCAGTAATGCGCCCCCGCCTGCACGCCTGCGACGTGCTTTCCTCCCCCTGTGGGGGAGGCCTTGGCAACAGACGAAAGGTTGAGTTTCGCAGGGTCGCCCCCACGGGGGGAGATGTCGCGAAGCGACAGAGGGGGAAGCGGTTAACCCATCGTTAATTCAAGCTGCCGCCCGCCAAGCAAATGAAAATGCAGGTGCTCCACCGTTTGGCCGCCATGTGTGCCGCGATTGGTCACAATGCGGAAGCCGTCGCTAAGCTCAAGCTGCACGGCAAGCATTTCGGCAACGGCAAAGCAATGCCCAGCCAGAATGCTGTTTGTGCCGTCAATTTGCTGCACGTGCAGCTTGGGAATGATCAGCACATGAACGGGTGCCTGCGGATTGATATCGTGAAACGCTAGCACCAGTTCATCTTCATAGGCTTTGTTGCAGGGGATTTCGCCCGCGATAATTTTGCAGAAAATACAATCACTCACACCAAAACCTCATTTTTCTGGGATGATTCGGCGGCGATTTGCTTTCTGTCTCGCTGCCATTGCCAGTAACTCTTGAGTGTCATAGTGTATTCCTCTTGCTGCATTTTGCCCAGGATAAATGTTTCTTCAAAGCCTGAAATGGTCACGGCACCCAGCAAAATAGCAAGGGGAACTTCGGGGATATGCCCCAGCCAAACGCTGATGGGCAGCAAGAACCAAATGGCCACCGCAGCCCAGCGCATGAAACGCAAATGAATGAATCCCACGCGGCGGAACTTTGACCACGTGAACACCATGTTGTGCGCTCGGCCAATGAGCAACAAGCCAAACAGTGCCCAGTGCAGTGGTGAAATCACCACGTCAACGCCGATGAGCACAGCAGTGATATAACACACAATGGCAATGCCATCTGCGGCGCTATCGAGTTTTTCGCCAAGCTTGCTTTGCACATTCAGTGCGCGCGCTAAAATGCCGTCGAGCACATCGGTTGTTCCGCAAAGCCCAAACACAAACAAAAACGGCCACGGGCTATCCAGCATCACCAAAAATGGTAGCGAAATAGATAGCGGAATACGTGCAATCGACAAGATATTGGGTATATGCTTCACCATATAATTTCTCCTCACACACAATTCAATGCGCAATGCGTAATTCGTAATGCGTAATGATTAGTTCACATCATCATTTGCAGGGCAGCCTCGCCTGCTTCTAATGCCTCGGCCAATTTTGCAGGCACTTTCCCTCCTGCCATGGCGCTATCGGGCTTGCCGCCACCGCTGCCCCCTGCAGCTTGCGCGGCCGCCTTCACTAAATTCCCTGCGTGCGCCCCGGCTTTCACTGCCGCTGGGCCTGCACATGCCGCAAATTGCAGCGTACCTTTGTCGGTTTTGGCGGCGAACAAGGCAACCACATCATCGCCTTGCGCACGTGCGGCATCGCATGCGCCGCGCACATCGCCCGCCACTTCGCCGCACACGAATCTTACGCCGCCGATCTGCGTTGCGTTGGCAATCAAGCTCTGCACGGCCGCTTGACTCAGTTGCTCTTGTGCGGCAGCAAGTTTGCGTTCCAAGTCTTTCTGCGTGGCTTTGAGCTTAGCTTGTGCCTCGTGCATGTCTTGCGCAAGTTGTGCGCGAAGTTTCGCATATTCCGCGTAGGGTGCGCGGGCATAGGCCTCAATGCGGCGTGCCCCGGCCGAAACACTGCTCTCTTTCTCAATCACGAACAGCCCAAGGTCGCGGGTGTTGGCAGCGTGCGTGCCACCGCAGAGCTCTTTGCTGAAGTCGCCGATGCTGACTACTCGAACAACATCGCCATATTTCTCACCGAACAGTGCCATTGCACCGGCTGCGCGGGCTTGCTCAAGCGGCATTTCTTCCACGGTAATATCTATGGCCTGCTCGATAATCTCATTCACGCGGGTTTCCACGCGGGTGAGTTCTTCGCCAGTGAGTGCGCTGAAATGCGTGAAGTCAAAGCGCACACCTTCGGGCGTAATGGCTTGCCCGGCTTGTTCCACGTGCGTGCCCAAAATCTCGCGCAGTGCAGCTTGCAACAGATGCGCCGCTGTGTGGTTTTTCGCGCTTCGCGATTGATTTTCGGGATTTGCGAAAAATTCGCCTTCCGGATTCCCATTTGCTTGAGCCTCTGCGTTTTCCCAGCCCTCAGTGGCTTTGCGCCCAGCGCGGGATTTTTCTCTGGCCTCTTTCACCAGCTGTTGATAGCCGTCTTCGTCAATCGCAAGACCATGTTCGGCAGCAATTTCACGCGTGAGATCAATGGGAAAACCAAAGGTGTCAGCTAGTTTGAAGGTGTCCTCGGCGGCGAGTGTAGGGGCGGCTATTAGCCGCCCGTGATTCTCGCACGCGCTGTTGGCATTCGCGGGCGGCAGGTTGCCGCCCCTACACGCGGCTATCATCTCATCCAGCAATTTCATGCCTGCATCGATGGTGCGGGCGAAAGTTTCCTCCTCCGTGGCGATGACCTTGAGGATGAACTCTTGCTTATCAACCAATTCCGGGTAAGCGCCTGCGTTTTCAGCAATCACCGTGGTGGCGATTTCGCTCAAAAACGGACGGTTGATGCCAAGCAGCCTGCCATGGCGTGCGGCGCGGCGCAACAGACGACGCATGACATAGCCGCGGCCCTCGTTGCTGGGCAGCACGCCGTCGCCAATCATCATGGTAGTGGAACGCACGTGGTCGGTGATGATGCGTAACGAAATGTCTGTCTTCTCGCTGGTTTTGTAGGTTACACCAGCGATGCGGCAAACGTGCTGCAAAATCGCCTGCATGGTGTCAACTTCAAACAGGTTGCCTACGCCTTGCAGCGCGCAGGCCAAGCGTTCAAGGCCACCGCCAGTGTCGATGTTCTTGCTGGCAAGCTCCGTGTAGTTGCCTTCACCGTCGTTGTTAAACTGTGTGAACACTAAGTTCCACACTTCAACATATCTATCGCAGTCGCAGCCTACTTTGCAATCTGCACTGTCGCAGCCGAATTTCTTGCCACGGTCATAGTAAATTTCGCTGCACGGGCCACAAGGACCTTTGCCGTGCTCCCAAAAGTTATCTTCGCGGCCCATGCGCACCATGTGGCTTTCGGGCACGCCGATCTCCTTCGTCCAGATGTCCCAGGCTTCGTCGTCTTGCTCAAACACGCTGAAGTATAGCAACTCCAGCGGAATGTCCAGAGCCTCGGTCATGAATTCATAAGCCCAAGCAATGGCTTCGCGCTTGAAGTAATCGCCAAAGCTGAAGTTGCCGAACATCTCAAAAAACGTGCCGTAGCGGTCTTTCACGCCTACGGATTCAATGTCTGGTGTGCGCACGCATTTTTGGCAGGTGGTCATGCGGCGGCTGGGTGGCTGCACCTCACCTGTAAAATATTTCTTCAGCGGAGCCATGCCGCTGTTGATCAGCAGCAAGCTATTATCGCCTTGCGGCACCAGTGACGCGCTAGGCGCGCGCAGATGGCCTTTGCTCTCAAAAAATGCCAGATATCTTTCGCGCAGGTCATTTAATCCAATGAATGCCATACAGTTCTCCTAATTACACAATATCACACTTTATTATAACATTTATGGTGTGGGTTGTCAAGCCCTGTGGGGCGCAATTCGCTTCGTTGTGCTATCCAAGTTTTGTGCAAAATTTAATCCCCAAGCACTTGGCCTGGGGATGGTGGCTATTGACTTTTTTCGCTTTCGATGATTGCATCAAGTTTTTCCAAGAATTCCTCCAAAGTTTTGCACTTGCTGGCCATTTTATAGATATCCTGGCGTTCGACTTGTTTTGCTAACTTCGCAATCATTTCTGAGGCGTTTGGCATAATAAAACTCCTTTCCAACTGCTATCCATAGTATAACACAATTTCGCTTGTTTGTCAAGAAAATTTACGCCATTCAATTGTAATCCCGCCGCCGGCCTTGGCGTTGCCGTTGGGTGCGGATTGTCAACCCCTGCAGGTTTGTTTCATACAATGGAAAAAGCAAGAAAGGAGGGATGTTGATGAGTAAAGATAATCTAATTGGGCTTAGCCCGCCGTGGTACACTTTTTTTAATATGGTCAAGTATTCCATTGGCAATGATCAATGCGTTAATGTGTTGGACATGCAAGAAATATCAGAGCAAAGTTTTTTAATCCCGATTGATGTGGATTGTTGCGACAAAGCGCGTGCGCTGGCAACCATTGTTGTTTCCTATAAAAAATTTGGGAATATCAATGTTTACGTTGAAGTGTTGCACCATGGAAACGTTGTGCAACCGGGTGCTGCGCCCAAAGGCCTAGAAAGTCTGGTTAAACTCTATCAACAAGCGCTTGAAACAAACCGTTGTTTCCAATGCGTTGAGTTCAGAAAAATATTCGACTCAGTTTTATTGTTTCCGGTTTTCGAAAGAACAGTGATTCAGTTTTTCAACGACGACTTGTCAGATTTGTATAACAATTTCAATGGTATTGCTGCGAATGTATTCGCTGAAGTGTTAAGATTGTCGGTAAATGATATTCACATTTATCCTTCAACGGCAGCCAGAAAAAAATAGTGAAAACTAAAATTCGCCCCCAAGCATAGTGCTTGGGGGGTTGTGCTTATTTACTGTTTTGCTTGCGATAACGCTACACATCCACAGTTTCACGCAATTGTCAAGAAAATCCCTTGCAATTGTCCACAGAATCCTGTATAATATAATTTGAACTATTATGCAAAGGGGAATTGCGATGTTGAAACGTGTGTGTTGTGTGTTATCTTGTGTGGTGCTGCTGTGCACTGCGCTGGTTATTCCAAGCCAGGCTGCTGCGCCGCGCTGCAATTGCGACACTGTGCTGCAAGTTTGGGTAGACGGCTGGGGGCAAACGTTGTTCTTTGATGAGGGCACCGAAAACCAGCGCGGCCAAGGACCCATACGCACAGACCGCATTGTGCGCAGTGTGCCCGGCGTGCTGTGGGGGGCTACCCGCACCACGCTTAGCTTTTTCAACCCATGGCGCAGGCCGGGGTTTCATTATGAATATTTTGTGCGTGGGCTGGCCAATGCTGCCGAAAATATGCTGGGACACTTGCAAATTGACGAACACGGCAACAGCGTCTACCCGCTCACCAGCACATGGTACATCGCCGATCAATGCCACATTGAGCACCCAGAGTTCTGGTTTATCTATGACTTCCGCCAATGCCCGTTTGAAAGCGCACGTCAGCTTAACGATTTCATCGAGGCATTGCTGGCACACACAGGGCATCGCAGCATTGCGCTCACCAGCCACAGCCAAGGCGGCATTACGGTGATGACCTATCTTGCGTTGTTTGGCTCGCGCAGGCTGGATACACTGATTCTGGCCAACAGTGCTTTTCAAGGTTTAGATCTGGTTGGGCGGTTGTTCACCCGCCAATTTGGTATTGACCAGCATTCCGCCGCCGCGTTCATGGGCATTAACCCGCGCTTAACTCGATTTTTGCCAAACTTGGGCAATGCTATCTATGAGAACATGTTCGACTACCTGATGGACTTGTATATCATTCCGCAGCTGGCCACCATGCCCATTCTTTGGGCCTTTGTGCCGCCGGATTACTTTGATGAAGCGGTGCGTCTGTGGGGCGATGACCCGCGCTTGCAGCATGTGCTGCAGGGCGCACGGCGTTATCAACGCGAAGTGGCTCGTCGCAGTGAACAACTGCTGCGTCAGGCCATGCGCAATGGCACACACGTGGCGGTTTTGGCGAGCTATGGCAACGCACCTATTCCGGTGACGAGTGGTGTACAATACCAAAGTGACAGACTCATCGGCACGGCGCGCATGAGTGGCGGTGCAACCGTTGCGCCCTTTGGCGAAACCTTGCGTCCGGGCACAGGCCGTCATCGCAGCCCCGACGATATCATTGATGCGTCTACTGCGATGTTTCCTAACCAAACTTGGTTTGTGCGCGACAACTGGCACGCTGCTGAAGTGATGTATGACCTGCGCATGTGGATTATTCACAGCCGCACACAGCCCACCGTGTGGCAAAACCCAGATTTCCCGCAGTTCCTCAGGCATCCAGGCAATGGCGGGCAAGCGGTGCCGCAGTGTTTGGTGACTAGGGTGTAGAAAGATAAAATCCATGAAACGCTACGACAAAGAGTGCCCCACCTGCCGCGTTATGTGTCAGTTTGAGGACGGCGCGGATGAAACTACATGCTTATATTGTGGTGGAGTGGTACCAGCTTATGATCCTGTTGATACCACCCCAAACCCGAAGATAGTGTTTGTCGCCGGCTTGGTGATTTGGCCGGTGCTAATACTAAGGATGATGCGCAACAGTAATGCGCCAGAATTGGCTGGCTTGCTGGTTATGCTCGTGCCCATGCTTGTATGGTGCTTGATATTCCTTTGTGCCACCAAACGCGTGCCGCGGCACTTTAGAATAGACATTGCCAAATACCTTGCAGTTGGCGCGGCTGTTGCGGCAGTGTTTTTTCTGCTATGGTATTTCGGTGTGAGAGGAAGCCCGTGACCCACACTAAAAAATCGCCCTATGCAGCATAATATACAAAGGAGGTTGACATGTCTTGGCATGAAGCACAGTGCACAGCCTGCCGAGCCACCAATCAGTTTGCCGCTGATGAAGCGAAGATTATCTGTCGATTTTGCGGCGCGGAAACCTTGGCGCATGCCCCAGAACCGAATGATGTGCTTAAATCGTTGTTGAAAGAATCATTTGATTTCAGCAAGCTCTCTCGCGCTAAAGTCATTGCGTTTGCGGCCGGAATAGTTGCTTTAGCTGCATCTTTTCGATTATTGGCCATGATAGATATGCCACCTTCTGTGCGCGATTGGATTGAGATACTGTTTATCCTTCTTGGGTTTCCCGCATGGTGCTTGTTGTTTTTCCTCACTGCCAAACGCGTGGCTAGATTTATCAAGCAATTCATTAGACAGCTTTTCGTTGGCTATGTGGTTATTGTGTTGCTGTTTGCGTTTGTGATAATACATGGCTAATATAAACACCCTAGCCACTAACGAACCGGAGATTTCTCATGACCCACACCAAAAAAACCGCCCTGTGCGGCGTATTCACCGGCCTTTCCCTCGCTCTGATGTGGACGCTGTCGGTCATCCCATGGATGGACTACACCGCGCCCGCGCTGGCGGGGATGCTGGTGTTTGTGCTGGTGTTGCACCTGAACTGGCGATGGGCGGCGGCGGTTTACGTGGCAAGCTCGGTGTTGGCAGCGTTGCTGTTGCCCAACAAATCCGTCGCGGTGATATACATCTTGGTGTTCGGCGGTTATCCCGTGTTGCGTCACGCGTTGCAAAAGCTGCCAAAATGGTTCAGCTGGTTGTGCAAATTCGCTGTGTTTAACGCGGCCATGGTGGCGAGCTATTATTTCGCTGTGCTGCTGTTGGGCATTGACATGATGGCAGACTTCGGCTGGTTTGGGCAATTTACCATTTTGATTGTGCTTGCGCTGGGCAATCTGACTTTCTTTCTGTACGACGCAGTGATTCTCGACACCTTTGCGTTGATTTATCGCAAACGATGGCAGAAAAAATTACAACATTTATTAAAGTAAAGGAACTCCCCCTGTGTTATCTTCGCTATCACCTCTCGAACCGCAGTTTGCCAAAACCATGCTGGGCGTAGCCGTGCCGGTAATGGGTGCCAATCTGCTGCATAACGTTATCATGCTGGCCGACACACTCATGGTCAGCACCCTAGGCGACCAAGCAGTGGCTGCTGTGGCAGCTGCTAACAATTTTTTCTTTGTGTTTTTTCTGCTGCAATTCGGCTTAATCTCTGGCGCAGCGGTGCTCGCGTCGCAATATTGGGGCCGACGCGACACCCGCAGTGTGGCGCAAATCGCGGGCATTATGTTGCGATTTTCCATGTTGGCGGGGCTGTTGTTTGCGTTTGTGGCTATCGCACTCCCCCGCCCCATTATCTCCGCGTTCAGCAGCGACCCCGAAGTGGTTGCACTGGGCGTCACTTATCTGCGCATTTCGGGCTTTGGCATGCTGCCGTTTTCGTTTGCAAGAGCCTATTGGCTGTTTTTGCGCTCGGTGGAAAAAGCCAAGCTGGGTTTTTACATGCAGGGCATGAACTTCGTGGTCAACGTGGGCTTGAGTGCCGTGCTGATATTCGGCTTGTTTGGCATGCCTGCCATGGGTGTGCGGGGCGCGGCGTTTGCTGTGCTGATTTCCCGCGTGGTGGAATGCATCGTCATGCTGTTTTATGCGCGGCGCGAAAAAACGATCGGGGTACGCGTGCGAGATATCACCCATGCCCCACGCACGCTGCTGCGCGATTTCCTCAAACACGGCAGCATTGTCGTTGGTAACGAGGTGGTGTGGGGCATCGGGGTGTCGCTGCAAGCAGTCATCTTCGGACAAATCAGCGCAGCGGCCATCACCGCGCAAAGCCTCACGCGCATTTTCTCAGGCATGGGCAGCATTCTCAGTTGCGGCATGTTCAACGCCTCGGCGGTGGTCACGGGCAAAAGTGTGGGCCGCGGCGACTTCGCGCAAACCAAGCGCCAAAGCAAAGTGATTCTCGCGCTTTCGGGGATAGCGGGTGTGTTGTGTGCTGGGCAAATGCTGTTGATGCGCGCGCTGGTGCTGGGCCCGGTGTATGCCAGCGGCTTTTTGGGGATTTCTACGCAGGCGATGCAGCTATTGCGGCAATTCATGCTGGTGGAGGCTGCGGCCATGTTGGTTTTTGTGCCGCATGGCAGCATCATCATCGGGCTGTTGCGCGGCGGCGGCGACACCCGCTTTTCGTCGGTTTATGATGTCGCCTTCATGTGGGTGTATGCCCTGCCTGTGGCTGCCATTGGTGTGTTTGGGTTTGGCATATCCCCTCTCACAGCATTCATGTTGCTGCGTTTTGAGGAGGTTATCAAGTTTGGCGTGGGGCTTGGCCGCGTGCTAAGCTGGAAGTGGATGAAGAATGTGACGAGGGAGACGTAACGCGAAGTGTTCTTTTTTGAAAAAAAGAACCAAAAAACTTTAGTTGCTTCGCGGTGCACAATATAACAGGAGATTTTATGCAAATCAACCGGCTATTCGAAATTGTGTATTTGCTCATAGACAAAAAGCAAATGACTGCCAATGACCTGGCGGCGCATTTTGAGGTGTCTAAACGAACCATTTTGCGTGACATCGACACGCTGACCATGGCCGGCATACCGATATACACCACACAAGGCAAGGGCGGCGGCATTTTCATTCAAGACAGTTTTGTGCTCAACAAAGCGTTCATTTCGCCAGAAGAACAAAAGCAAATTATGTTCTCGTTGCAAAGCATGGCCGCAACACGGCTGATTGAAACCAACCAAGTGCTGGGTCGGCTGCGCAGCTTTTTTGCGGCCCCGGGCAAGGAGTGGATCGAGGTTGACTTTTCGCGCTGGGGATATAGTGAAATAGACAACAAAAAATTTGAATTGCTCAAACATGCTATTCTTAACGAGTTTGCCGTGAAGTTTGACTATCTCAGTGGGCATTGTGAAACCAAAGACCGTGAAGTTTATCCCCTGAAACTGTCCTTCAAGTCAAAGGCGTGGTATGTGCAGGCGTTTTGCCTAAAGGCAAATGATTACAGAACCTTCAAGTTCACGCGCATCAGCAACATGGCGATGCTAGATAAGCCATTCAATAGCAGTGAATATCAACCGCCAACCATGGATATGCTGGAAGAGCCCCCGGCAATGTGTTATGTTGATGTTCGCGTGCGTGTTTCACAGGGCGCAAAATATCGCATTTATGACGAGTTTGAAGCAAGTGAAATCATCGCCCATGCAGACGGAACACTCACATTGCGTATGCCGCAAGACGCGCCGTGGATCAGCGACTATATTCTTTCCTATGGCACGTTGGTTGTGGTGCTGGAACCGCAGCACGTGGTTGACGACCTATTGGCGCACATGGGAAAAATTAAAGGTAAATATTCACACGAAACATGACGTGTTTTCTCGCCAAACATGCTTGTGATGGCAGAGGAAAATGCGCTGCAGGGGTTGACACGTGAGTTGGGTTCGGGTATAATGGAGCAGGAGAGGTGGAAACATGACATTAGAGATTGATAAATTCACACCATGTCTTGAAGACGCACGCACTGGCGAAATTTTGCCAACCATCTTCACGCCCATTACGCGTACCGAGTTGGAGAACTTGCAGGGTTGGGGGTTTGAATGGGGCCATCCGAATTTCAATGATGATGAAATTTACAAACTCATGGTCAAGGGTGACCCAACAATTCAAGGGGTCATCGCAATCCAAAACAACCCCCGGAACACAGCAATGTTTGTACATGCTGCGGAAGCGGCACCACACAATTTAGGTGTGAACAGGCAATATGATGGTGTAGGCGGTCATTTATTTGCTATCGCAGCAAGACGTTCCGTAGAAGAAGGTAATCAAGGCTACCTATATTTTGATGCAAAAAATGAACGCCTTGCACGACATTATGAGCGCATGCTTGGCGCACAACACATCGGTATTGCGCACCCATTTCGCATGGAAGTGGACGTAGATAGAGCGATTCAATTGCTTGAGCGTTATATATTTGAGGAGGGCTAACATGTCAGAAAAATTCAAAGAGGACTTGCGAGAACTCGACCGACTTGCTGAAGAAGCCGGCGGCTACCTTGCCGTGCGTTCTCGTGAAGAGCTGGACAACGAGCCGCACTATAATTACCCTGCGCTGTCACGCTATGCGCGTGAAAAGGGCGTTAAACCATACCAGTTGAGCGAAAGTGAGATTGAACACTTCCGCGTGGCAGCATAATCACCAGTCTCCTACCCGGTTTTATGCATGCACATTTGCCACAGCTATAAAAATATTCACACGAAACATGACGCATAGTTGTCGTCTTAAGTGTGTTATACTATGCCAAAATGACACAATGGAGGGCTCACAATGTTAGGCATGGTAAGAGAAATGAAAAAGAAGAAGCACAGCATCCCCGAGGATATGCTGACTGTGTTTGAGAATATCTATCACCAACACAGAGATGAGATACGCTTTTCACCCGAATGGAATGATGTGTTTTGCCAGGCCATGAGCAAGCACCTCACCCAAGCGCAGCGGTTTCGTTTGTATGAAACACAAGGTGCTTGCAACGGCACGGCGGCCAACAGCGAACGCAAGATTTTCGCCCTTGAACACGCCCATCTGGCTTTGGACGAGCGAATCGCGCTGTTTGCAGAAAGATTCGGCAGATGCAAGCCCGTGTTGAACGACGATAACACGCTGACGCTTAGTTTCAAGTGCTCGCATGGCTACTACGCACGAGTGAAAGAGGGCAAGTTTAGCACACCGCCGTCGAATGTTGAGGGCTATTTTGAGCGATGCGCGGGCGGGCGTTTGTATGAACTGCAAAAAGCGCTGGGAATCCAACTGCGAATTAAGTCGGTTGATGTGTCGCCGCTGTTCGAGGATGCCAAAAATCCAGTTGTGTTCACGTTTGAGATAATGGAAAATTAAACATAAACATTTTCGCAAAACATGACGCACTGTTGTCATGTTTTTTGTGTTATCATAGACATTAAGCGACCTGTTGATGATTTAACACGGAGGAATGTGAATGGAACCAGAAGAAATACTGCATTACTGCTTGCAACATCTTGACGGAGTAGTGCTAGCAGAAAACTGGGGCGAACGAGGCATTTTTTATAACCCAGATAATGCCTTGAAAAAAGGCGTTTATGTTTTGACGATTAAAGAAAAAGACGGCGACAACGACAAAGCTTCTGATATAAACAGACCAGGTGTTTTTAGGGTCAACTTGGGCATCAGAAAAAACACGTTTGTGCAACTGTTTGCCAGTATCCCCAAGCGCCCCGCAGCAGGCGGCGTGGTGGAAATAGACTGCGACTTCACAGCACTTGACAAAATAACCCCTCACCCTGTTTACGCGTGGATGGGTTGGATAAGTGTGCTGAATCCATCAACAGAAACGTTTGAATTGTTAAAGCCATTAATTGATGAATCGCATGCCTTTGCCATGGAGAAATATAAAAAGAAAAAACTATGATTTTTCAAAACATGACACGCTGTTGTCATGTTTTTTGTGTTATACTAATACTGATAAATACGAAAGGAGCATCATTATGCTTATTCCAGCAATCGCGTTTCAGGGCAACTGTGACGAAGCCATCAAATTTTACAAAGAGGTATTTGGGGCACAGGTGAGCAACATGAGCTATGGCAGCGAAGCACCAATAGAATTTGGCGAGGGCGAACCACTGCCAGATCATTTTGTGATGTATTCCGAGGTAACCATGTTGGGCACTACCATGATGATGAGTGATGGCGGCGAAAAGCCATTGTCAGATTCAGGATTTTGGATGCAGGTTAGCTTGAGCACAAAAGAGGAAGTTATTTCTGTGTTTGAAAAACTTGCAGATGGCGGAACTGTTGTTGAAGCACCTACGCCGCAATTTTGGGCAGCTTTAAACGCTTATGTCACAGACCGTTTTGGCTTGCACTGGAACATTTTAACAAACGAACAAGTTTCATAAAATATTTGTGAGTAAAAGGAGGTGCGCTATCATGTCTAAAGCGATTTATTATGTGTCTTACCCACTGAAAAAAGGAGCCTCTGTGCCAGATTTTCTTGCTGCGGCAGAAAAACTAAACAATGAGTTTATTTCAAAACAACAAGGTTATGTGTCGTGGCAGCAATTTCGTGACGGCGACATTTGGGCCGATGCCATCACGTTTGAAACCATGGAGGACCTGAAAAACTTCAAGGTTGTGTCGAAAAATCCCAGCGAGTTGGCCGAAGCATTTTATGCATTCATCAATCCTAATCCCATGCGCTGCAAAACGCATGTGTTTGCCGTTGAAAGAACGTTAACAAAGGTGCAATAACATGCCAAACAAGCTCACGAGCGAAGCAGTAAAAGAATATGGCATGCATGCAGGCGCAAGTGTGGTGGGCATTGCCGCTGCGAAAGATTTTGCGTTGGCGCCAGAGGGCTTTAGGCCCGCTGATGTGCTTGCGGGCTGCCTTTCGGTGATTGTGCTGGGTGCTGCATGTTTGCCTGAGGTGTTGACCGATGCAGTGGAGTATACCGCCAGCCGCAATGCAATGCTGAGCACAATGACAGACATGGCAAAGCAAGTGGCCAAGCGGATCAAAGCAGACGGCTACAAAACCAAAGCCATCAGCGCAACAGGCGGCAAATGGGTTGAGGGTGACGGACGAAAAGAACAATTCGGAACCATTTCGCTCAAACACGCCGCGCAATTGGCCGGGCTTGGCTTCATCGGCAAAAACTATTTGCTCACTAACCCGCAGCATGGCAATCTGCTTTGGCTCAGCGCTGTGTTGACGGACGCAGAACTGGCCCCAGATGAAAAAATGCAATCAACCATGTGTGATCATTGCAATAAATGTGTGCAAGCCTGCCCGTGCGGCGCACTGGATGACATTGCCTCATTTGACAAAAAAGGCTGTTCCCAGTTTTTCAAAATAGAGGACAAAAAATTTGTAATCAAGTGCTTTCGCTGCCGAACGGTGTGTCCGCATGGGCTTGGGTTTGACTACCAACCCCTCAGGCACGCCTTACGGCGTGCCAGCTCCCCTACAGGGGAGCCCTTGGCAAAGCCGAAAGGTTGAGTTTCGCCAGAGTCTCCCCTCCGGGGTCCCCGCAAATGCTTGCATTTGTGGGGTGGGCTTAGGGGAGATGCCGCGCAGCGGCAGAGGGGTTTCACGAAAAAATATTTTCGCAAAACATGACATGCTGTTGTCACTTTATGTATGCTATACTGGTGAAGTGCTAGACACAAACAAACAAAAAAGGAGAAATGATCATGGAAAATGAGAAAATGTGCGAAAGCTGTGGCATGCCCATGGGCGAAACCAACGAAATGTATGGCCTGGAGGCTAACGGCAGCAAGAGTGTAGATTACTGCAAATTTTGCTACGATAACGGTGCATTCACTCAACCCGACCTCACCCTTGCACAACAAATTGAACAGTGCACCGACATCATGGTGAAAGAATTTAGCTTTGACCGCGCAGATGCCCTGCAACAATGTCAAGAAGGCTTGCCCACGCTCAAACGCTGGAAAGCCGCAGCATAACCCTCCTACAATGCCCCGGACTTCGGTTCGGGGTTTTGCTATGTTTTTTCTTGTTTGCAAATATCGTCTACATGTGTTATAATAGACTACAACACGAAGCGAAGGGAATTAAAAACATGCCAGGCTTAGGAACATTGGTCAACGTGCTTGCGGTGCTGCTTGGCGGCGCGGCAGGGCTTGTGCTAAAGCGGTTTTTGTCCACGCGAATCACCGACACCGTGACGCATGGCCTTGGCCTTGCGGTGGTTATGGTTGGGCTGTGGGGCACGGTGAGCAACGCATTTGCCGTGCGTGACGATGGGCTTTACGCACAGCACACGATGATCGTGATTATCTCGCTTGCGGTGGGGGCATTGGCCGGTGAACTCATCAATATTGAGAAACGCTTGGATAGCCTTGCGAAAAAATGCGAAAAACGCTTTGTGCCAAATGAAACGCAGTCAACCTTTGCGCAGGGCTTTGTCACCGCATCGTTGATATTTTGCGTGGGCGCCATGGCCATTGTCGGATCACTGGAAGATGGCATTAACCGCAACTTTGACATCCTGTTTGCCAAGGCTCTGCTAGACGCTGTGATTGCATTGATTTTGGCATCCACGCTGGGCAAAGGCGTGCTGCTTTCGGCAGTTCCGGTGCTGGTATACCAAGGTTCGTTAACGGCTTTGGCGGTGCTCATCGCGCCGGTGTTGAGCGATGCATTGGTCACGCAGGTTTCGCTGGTGGGTTCGGTGCTGATTGTGGGCATTGGGCTGAATATTTTAAAGATAACCAAAATTCGCATTGGGAATTTGCTGCCATCCATTCTCGTGCCGATCATTTACTATGTGATTCGGCTGTTTGTGTGAACGAAACAAGAACTTGCATTTTGAACTAAATTATGATATAATAGAGACAGAACGCTGCGGCTTGATGTGACGCGATTAACGCACAGCGAAGCGACAGTGCTCACCGCAGGTGTGATATAATAGACATTAGATGTTAGATTTTAGATATTAGACGAAAAGGACAGAGCGAAGCGGCTAAGCCGCACCGCAGGTGCTGTGATGAAAGAAATCTTACGCCAGCTTGTTGGCGAATATATGCAATACGCCACGTTGCCGGTGCAGCAAGAGAAAACCGCGCTGTGGCGGGCGCTAAATCGTTGCGACATGCAACGACCGATGATTACCCTTGACCAATTGCCGTGGCACGAACTTGCCTGCGATGAACTCACCTGCCAAATTGAAGAGCCCTATTGGCGCGGTGTTGAGCAAACCTTGCGGCAAACGTTGTATAAGTGGCGCAATTTTCCCGCAGACATGGTGCTTGACCCATTCATCGCACTGCCCAAGGCAGTCACGCGCACAGGCTATGGCATTGCCGCGCAAACAGACTACCTAGGCATTTCGCAACACTTCACCAACCAACTGGCGGAGCTTAGTGATGTGGCAAAAATCAAAGACGAAATTATCACGCACGACGAAGCACTGACTGCGCAGATTTATGCCCAAGCGCAAGACATGTTCGGTGACTTGGCACCCATTCGTATGGTGGGCGTCAGTTTTCACTTGGGTGTGTGGGATAAACTCACCACTTACATGGGCGTGGACGAGTGCTACTATGCGTTTTATGATAGCCCAGAACTGCTGCACGCGGCAATGAATCGTATGACGGAATCCACCATCGCTGGCATTGAGGCGGCAAATCGGCTGGGTTTGCACAACGACAACCAAACGCTATGCCATTGCAGCCATGTGTTTACTGACGAATTGCTGCCATCAAGCGGCATGGGACGTGGTGCACTGTCGCAACATTGTTGGTCATTCGGCTTGGCACAACTGATGACCGCCACTTCACCCGACATTTTTGAGGAGTTTGAGTTGCCGTATATCTCGCGCATGGCAGAATATTTCGGTGCGGTGTATTATGGTTGCTGTGATAGGCTAGATGACCGCCTGCATTTGGTCAAGCGCATCCCCAATGTACGCAAGGTATCATGCAGCCCGTGGAGCAACAAAGAAAATTTCGCGGCGCAACTCGGGCCTGAACTTGTGCTTTCGGCCAAGCCAAACCCCGCATTCTTGGCAGGCGCTGAGATGAACGAAGAGGAAATTCGCCGTGAGCTGCAGGAGTATTGCGCATTAGCCAAGCAACATGGGCTGAGTGTGGAATTCTTGCTCAAAGATGTATCTACCGTTGGGGGCAACCCTGGCAGGCTAAGCCGTTGGGCGGATATTGCAATGCGGGTGGCTTGCGGCGAATAGCGTTTTTGAAGTTCCGGGCGGCTTGCAAGCCGCCCCTACATGCTGACGAGGGCTAAGGAGATACCATGCAGACAGAACATGACACCATCGAAACAGATTTAACCGATGAGGAATGTGCCATCATTCAACAAGGGCGCAAAGAATACGCGCAGGGTGGCTATGTGCCGTTTAGTGGTGCGATGCTGTAGAAAGAGATTTTCATGTTGATTGTATTGGAAGGCCTAGACGGCAGCGGCAAAAGCACGCAGCTAGCGTTGCTGCAGCAATGGCTTGCCGCGCAAGGCGCAAACCCGCTCACCATCAAACTGCCGGACTACGACGACGATTCGTCAGTGCTGGTGCGGCAATATCTTGCCGGGCGTTTTGGCAGCCAACCGGGTGACGTTAACGCTTATGCCGCGTCGCTGTTTTACGCTGTGGATCGTTACGCCAATTACAAGCTCAAGTGGGCGCAGGATTACGCCGACGGCCGCGTGATTCTCGCGGATAGATACACCACATCCAATGCCTACCATCAAGCCAGCAAATTGCCACCCGATCAATGGGCAGACTATTTTAGCTGGCTGGAGGATACAGAGTACCAAAAGCTTGGGCTGCCCAAGCCCGATTTAGTGATATACCTCGACATGCCCACGGAACTTTCACACATGCTCACTGGCAAGCGTGGCGCGCAGGACATTCACGAAACGGCGAGGGATTACCTTGCTTTGTGCAGACAGGCTGCTTTGGCCGCTGCTGCGCACTACGGTTGGCACATCATCCCTTGCGCGCGCAACAATATCATTCGCACTATCGAGGAGATTCATGCGGAGATCGTGGGGTGCATTCCCTCGTGAAAAAAATCCTTTGCTGTATCTTTGCAGCCATCATCATGGCAATGTTTTTGGCGGGTTGTTCGAGCCCTCAAAATCATATTCGTCCAGCAAATTTGACCAGCGAACAGCGAGACCTGCTTGATTTCATCACTACACACAACAGCGAAATCCTTCTGTTTGATTTTGCAACTTCTAAACCGTTTGAAACGATAGAGTTTTGGTTAGAGACGTATGAATACGGCGTTCTGGTGGATAGCATTCATAGCGTGCATGTCACCAGCTTTCAAGAATTCAATCGCGGAACTCTCGAGGGTCAGTTGGCTGTCCTCATTAACAGCAACAGAGAGAATGGCAATTTAGATTTTCAATATACGTTTATCGTTGAACTAGATGGCACACGCGCCCACCATACAGTTCAATCTTCGACGGCGGGTGATGATGCGTTGTGGGGCATATCTAGCGCAGTCAGCGAGCCGGTGTATATACAAAATGGCAGTGAAATCATCTTGTATCTATCCAAATTTTCGGGAGATGGATTAAGAACGATAGGCGACTTGCAGGATTTCGCGCAGCAGCCCGAATTGCTTGCGGAATACCCTTATGTTCACATGATAAAAGCAAGATTTTCGAGGTGAAAAATGTCGTTCCGCGAGCCTTCCTTACCCTCCCCGAGGTCGGGAGCTTGCTTTTTCAACTTCCATAAACAGTTCCCCGCGAAGCGACTAAAGTTTTTTGGTTCTTTTTTGCGCAACCCCCACCTGCACGCCTGCGACGTGCTTTCCTCCCCCGATGACCCACCCCACAAATGCAAGCATTTACGGGGACCCCGAGGGGGGAGGCCTTGGCAACACCTACACACCCCATAAAATAACAGCTCAAACGCAGTGCCTTTCTTAGGACACAGCGAAGCGACAAAAAGTTTTTTGGTTCTTTTTTGCGCAACCCCCACCTGCACGCCTACGACGTGCTTTCCTCCCCCGGAGGGGAGGCCTTGGCAACACCTACACACCCCATAAAATAACAGCTCAAACGCAGTGCCTTTCTTAGGACGCCGCGAAGCGACTAAAGTTTTTTGGTTCTTTTTTTCAAAAAAGAACAAGAAAAAAGACAGCAATAAGGAGATTCATGATAGCATCGCAAACCACATCCGACCCTGCCTTGCCCTGCAGCAGCAATCCCTTGGGCTTTCACCAGCCCACCGCGCAAGATTATGCCTGGGCGCAGCCGATTTTACACGCTGCCTCACGCATGGGCTGCGAATTTTGCTTTGGCAACATCTACGCCTGGTGTTTGAAGTATGGCACTGAAATCGCACAGGTGGGTGAGTTTTTCATCTCACGCAGCCGCAACCAAACGGTGCACTGCATGCCCATCGGTCAAGGCGATTTACGAGAAGTGCTGCAATTACTGCGCGCCGATGCTGCCCGCTGCGGGCATCCATTGACGCTGTATGGCGTGACCAGCGAGGATATTCCTCGATTGGAAGCTGCCGCGTCCGGGCAATTTCGCGTTGAACGCTGCGCGCAGGATGACTTTGACTATATTTATGCGCAACGTGATTTGGCAGAGCTTGCAGGCAAGAAATATCACCAAAAGCGCAACCACACGGCGCGTTTTGCGCGGGAATGCCCCGGTTGGTCTTATGAGGAAATCACGCCCTCTATCTTATATGAAGTGCTGGCCATGGAAGACCAATGGACGGCCGAAAACCGTGAACGCAATCCCGAGGGATTTGATGAAGAACTCATTGCATTCCAACGCAGCCTCAGCCATTTTGAAACATTCAACATGCGTGGTGCCGTGCTGCGCGAAAACGGCGCAGGCAGCCGTATCATCGCTTTCACCATGGGTGAGCCGCTCAGCACAACCACCTTCTGCACGCACTATGAAAAAGCCTATGCCGACTACACCGGCACCTACCAAATGATGAACCGTGCGTTTGCGCAGCACAGCTTGGATGACTTCGAGTTCATCAACCGCGAAGAGGATCTGGGCCACGAGGGTTTGCGCAAAGCCAAGCTGAGCTATCATCCGGCCATATTGCTGGAAAAACACAGGGTGCTGTTCGTATGATATGTAAACTTGTCCATGATGACTACCCGCAAGTGCTGCACATTTGGCAAACCTGTTTTGGCGACTCGGAAGACTATGTGCGATTTTTTTGGCAGCACGCATTCCCCCATTGCCGAGGAATTGGCTGCCATGTTGACGACCGACTGGTGAGCATGTTGTTTATGCTGCCGGGGACGCTAATGCCCAATCATGTGCCCGTGCACTATATTTATGCTGTTGCAACGCTGCCGGAGTATCGCAATCGCGGGCTGGCGCAGCAACTGCTGCAACACGCCGCACGTGACACCGGCGCGCTTGCCCTTTATCCTGCCACCGAGCAGCTGCAACGTTATTATGCTAAACAGGGCTTTGTGCCTGCATTTCGCAAGCAGAATTGCGGCGTTGGCAAGTTTGACTTCGCGCCAGCCATGCAAGCCTATATGCAAGCAGAAGCCAAACTAGTCAACCGTGATTTAACCGAGCGTGATGCTTTCGGCGGCATGTTGCTGCCACTTGATGGACAAGCACGAGAATGGTTAGTTCAAACCAAGCAGTGCGCTTATCTTCCCTACACGCTGGAATAGAGCACAGCGAAGCGACTTTATACGTTGGAGTGAGAGTGCGCTCTGCATCCCTTCCTCAGTCACGCGCGGCGCGTGCCAGCTCCCTCTAACAGAGGGAGCCGAGGATTTAGAGGATAACGACATCAAAAGTTTCGGCTACAAGCCCCTAGCTCCCTTTGTTAGAGGGAGCTCCCGCCGCAGCGGGTGAGGGAGGGGTGCGGAGCACAAAACAGTTTTAAGGATAGTTATGATTTACGTTTTTTTAGCGGATGGTTTTGAAGAAATAGAAGCCATCGCGCCCATTGACCTGCTGCGCCGTGCGGGTGTTGAAGTGCGCGCCGTGGGTATAGACAAAATGGTCACTGGTTCACACGGCATCGCAGTGCAATGCGACGTCGCCCATTGCGATGTTAGCGCATGCACCGGCATCATCTTGCCCGGTGGCCCAGGGCACAAATTGCTTGCGCAAAGCCCTGTTGTGCGCAATTGCTTGGCTGCGGTTGCTGAACGTGGCGGCATGCTCGCTGCCATTTGTGCCGCGCCGTCCATCTTGGGCGAGCAGGGTTATCTGCAAGGCAAACGAGCCACCTGCTACCCCGGCTTTGAGGACAAACTCACCGGTGCAACCGTTGTGGACGCCCCTGTGGTGACCGATGGCAATGTGATTACGGCCAAAGCGGCCGGTGCTTCAATTGAGTTTGGCTTGGCCTGCGTGGAGTATTTATGCGGCAAAGAAAAAGCAGATGAAGTGGCTACGCAAATTTGCTATGATTAATTTTTCGCGGGCTGTAGGGGCGGCAATTATGCCGCCCGAAGTTCGAAAAAACAATGATATTTTATGCTTTCGGGCGGCATAATTGCCGCCCCTACAGGTTGAGAAGAAGGCAGTTTTTAGATGAAAAAATCAACTTTACGGCGAGAACTCCTCGCACAACGCGCGGCAATTTTGCCGCAGGCCAAGCAAGCATGGGATGCCGCGCTGTGTCAAGCGATTATCACACACCCGGCGTTTATCAGTGCTCGCGAAATTCTCGGTTTTTTCCCCATTGGCACAGAACCGGACATCAAGCCTGTGCTTGAACATGCACTTGCACAAAACAAAGCACTCTATCTCCCCTGCTGCACACCCGAAACCCGCACAATGACATTCCGCCGCGTTGATGCATTAAATGAACTGGTGCCCGGCGCGCACAATATCCCCGAACCGCTGCCAACAAATTGCGCATTACGCATTACGCATTACGCATTGTGCCTTGTTCCTGGGCTAGCGTTTGATGACAGAGGTTATCGGCTTGGCTACGGCGGCGGATATTACGACCGATTTTTGGCAAACTTTCAAGGAAGAACACTGGGCATTTGTTATGCCGCGATGATAGGTGAAATACCCACCGGTCCGCATGATTTATCTGTGGACGTGGTGGTTACTGAAGGAGAATGGTATGGACAACAATAACAACGACTTTACGCCGCGCCGCCAGCAGGAACCCTTTAAGCTGGACATCAATTTTGATGACGACGACTTGCTGTTTGCAGATCCCGATCTGGCAGATGATATCCCTGTGCCCGCCAAACCCAAAGGTGAGGTGTATTTTTCCAACCCGCCGCCTGCACCTGTGTGCGCGCAAACAACGACGAATGCGCGCAGCAACAAAGCAAAGCCTGCTGCCAAAAAGCGCAACAAACGCGGGCTTTCTTCTGCGATGTTCATGGTCATCGCAGCCCTAGTGTTGTCTATCGTGCTGTCGTATGTTGGTATCACCGCCATGCGCGACCTGTTCGCCATCGGCAAAGATCCGCTTAACACCCGCGAGGTGAGCGTGGTGCTGCCGCACAATGCCAGCACCGACGAAGTCATTGACATTTTGGCGCAGCAGGGTCTCATTCAACAGCGCTGGATCGGCCAGCTTTACGCCCGCTTTACCTATTGGCTGGTTAACCGCAACGTCGCTAACCCATCGCCCCCGATTTATCTGCCCGGCGAGCATATGGTGTGCATTAGCTGGGCGCTTGAGGAAATGCTGGATAGCATGCGTCCGCGTCGCGGCACGTTCCAAACCGTCTCGCTTAGCTTTCATGAAAATATGACAGTGCGGCAGATTTTCGACCGTCTGCACGATAACCGCGTCGCCAGCCGAGATGGTCTGATGCGTGCGATGCACAGCGGCGAATTTGACTATCACTTCATCAACAATCTCGGCGACACCAGCTTGCGCTTCTTCAGGCTAGAGGGCTATCTCTTCCCCGACACCTATGAGTTTTTCATCAACGAAAGCCCACACAGCGTGCTGCGGCGTTTCTTCGATAACTTCAATCGCCGCTGGACTGAAGAATACACTGCGCGTGCCGCCGAACTTGGCATGACCACCGATGAAACCATCATTCTGGCATCCATGATACAAATGGAGGCGGCCAATGCCCAACAAATGCGGCAGGTTTCCGCCGTGTTCCACAACCGCTTGGGCAACCCCAGCCAGTTCCCTCACCTGCAAAGCGAGGCCACCCAGCATTATATCATGAACAACGTGGCTCAGCACGTGGAAAGCGGCATGCTCGCTTCCATCAATCAAGTCTACAACACCTACGTGCGTCCCGGTCTGCCAGCTGGTCCCATTGGCAACCCTGGCATGGACGCCATTGAAGCCGCCCTGTGGCCCGCGGAAACCAACTACTACTTTTTCCAGCATGACCGCAACGGGCAAATTTATCTCTCCAACACCCGCCAAGAACACGAAAGCACACGCTCCCGCCTGATGCTTGAAGGTTTGCTGCGGTAAGATTTCTCGTTCTTTTTTTGCAAAAAAAGAACCAAAAAAACCTATGCCGCTTCGCGGTGAACTTTTATGAACTGTGTAGGTGTTGCCAAGGCCTCCCCCGCCGGGGGAGGAAAGCACGTCGAAGGCGTGTAGGTGGGGGTTGATTGCAAAAAAAGAACCAAAAAACTTTTACGTCGCTTTGCTGTGTTCTACCCTTGCCCCATAAATATCCACCGCGAAGCGGCTAGGTTTTTTTGGTTACTTTTTTTGCAAAAAAAGTAACAGAAAAGGAGCAACCCTATGATAGAACTACTCGCCCCCGCTGGTGATATGGAATGCCTACAGACCGCACTGCGCTTTGGCGCGGATGCGGTCTATTTGGCTGGCAAAAAGTTTGGCATGCGCGGCGGCGCGAAAAATTTTGCATCAGATGAATTGGTGCAAGCGGTGCAGTTGGCGCATGCGGCGAGCAAGCGGGTTTATGTGACTTGTAATATCATCCCTCATCCTGAAGACATGGCTGCGTTGCCCGCATGGTTGCAGGTGATTGCGCATGCAGGCGTGGATGCCGTGATCGTGGGTGATTTGGGTGTGATGAAACTTGCGCAAAAACACGCACCTGGCGTGGCCATACATATCAGCACCCAGGCAGGTGTGACCAATGCCGAAACCGCCTGTGCGTTGCATGAGCTTGGCGCAAGCCGGGTTATTCTTGCGCGTGAGCTGACTTTAGAGGAAATCACGCAAATTCGTCAACACACACCGCGCGAACTCGAACTGGAAATGTTCGTGCACGGTGCCATGTGTGTGAGCTACAGCGGTCGCTGCCTGTTGAGCAATTATCTCACTGGGCGCGACGCCAACGGCGGTGCTTGCACGCAGCCCTGTCGCTGGACATATGCGCTGATGGAGCAAACTCGCCCGGGCATGTACCTTCCAATTGAGGAAGATGCTCGCGGCACGCACATCATGCATGCGCAAGACTTGTGCCTGATTGAGCATATCCCGGCGTTGCTGGCTGCAGGCATCACCAGCCTAAAAATTGAGGGCCGCGCCAAAGCAGCGTATTATGTTGCGGTGGTGGTGAATGCCTACCGTGCCGCGCTTGACGCTGCCTTGCAGGGCAAGCCGGTGCCCGCCTGGGTATTGCGCGAGCCCTACCTAGTCAGCCACCGGGAATACTGCACCGGCTTTGCGTTCGCCAAGCCCGGTGAGCGTGCGCACATCAGCGAAACGAGTGGTTATATTCGTGCAAGTGAGCCGATCGGCATTGTGCAGCGTTGCGCAAATGGCAGGTGCTATGCTGTGCAGCGTGGTCGTGCGTTTGCAGGCGATGCCATGCAAGCCGTGGCACCCGGGCAGCCACCGATTGACCTCACGTTGAACGATCTGCAAGACGAAGCCGGGCAAGCCCTTGAAGCTACCCGGCATGCGGAAATGCTATTTAGTTTTGCTTGTGATTTAAACTTGCCAGAGGGTGCAATTTTGCGATTGGTGCGCGTGTAGGGGCGGCTATTAGCCGCCCGTGATTTTTATGATGAGATGAAAAAACGGGCGGCTAATAGCCGCCCCTACACGAGAGGATGCAAGCATTTCCGGGGACCCCAACGGAGGGGAATGAGGCTTGTTTCTTCAACTTTCATCAATCGCTCCGCGAGCCTGCGTCGCTATAGGCGACAGATTGCCGCAGGGTTTTGATAAAGGTGGAGAAGTAAACTCGCCCTTACACGAGTGAATCCACATCTTCCGGGAGATTTTTCTCTTTTTTCCCTTGATTCAGCAATATCACAAACAGCGGGATGAACCCTAGCAAAACAAGCGCGCAAAGGAAAATGCTCATGGCCAAGTTCTCATGCACAAAACCCAGCACATGCCCGGCATAGGGAATACGCAGCGCAGTGACCCCCATCACCCGGCTGCCGCCCACGTGCGGGTCGGGGCTGCGGTTGGCATCGCCTTGGGTGATGAATCCCAAGCCGCTGGGGTCGTCAAAATTCTCTAGAATAGCCATCACACGGTGAGTTAACGGATCCTGTTGTGTGCCACGGTCAATGGTCACCACATGCCCCACGTGAACTTGCTCAGGCGCAATGTCACGCACGATGATCGCATCGCCCGCGCGCATCCAGCCGGGCTGTGTGTTGCCGCTGCTGTTGGCTGTGGGTGCCATGGAGTTTGAAGTAACATGAAACACGCGCAAACCGGCCACCGCGCGTGAGCTATCAGCACTCAGCGCAGTTAAGGCTGCACCACTCAGCATAATTACGCACAGCACGCTCATCAGCGCAAGGGCAATCCAAGGCAGCGACTTAGATTTAGCTTGCCGTTTGGGTTTTGCTTGCGATGCAGGCAAAGCAAACGCCAAGTCGTCATCATCAACTGGCACAGCAGGAGCCTGCGCAGGCATGCCAAGCAACGCCAGCAAATCGTTGTCGCTGTCGTTAATGTCGCATGCATCAATCAGTTGCATGAATTGCTGTTGTAAAACAGACATCTTGGTCCGCCTTTCTTGTTCTTTTTTTGCAAAAAAAGAACCAAAAAAACCTAGCCGCTTCGCGGTGGATTTTTATAAATACATTAAGGTGTTGCCAAGGCCTCCCCTTCGGGGGAGGAAAGCACGTCGTAGGCGTGCAGGTGGGGGTTGCACAAGAACAAAAAACCTAGCCGCTTCGCGGTGGATCTTTATAAATACATTAAGGTGTTGCCAAGGCCTCTCCCCTCGGGGTCCCCGCAAATGCTTGCATTTGTGGGGTGGGTCATTGGGGGAGGAAAGCGCGTCGCAGACGTGCAGGTGGGGGTTGCACAAGAAAAAAACCTAATGAAGCAAGCCCTAGCTCCTTCCATTGGAGGGAGCTCCCCGAGTCGCGAGGGGTGAGGAAGGTTCGCGGAGCGACACCCAAAAACCTTGCATATTATTCATCTTAACACGACACAGCGCAAAAGTCAAGCAGACCGCATGTTCTTTCCTGCGGTCTGCCTGACTTTTTACTTGCAATTCCAAATATTAACGTGTTCACATCGCGACCCTGCCGCAAATTACCTGCATTCCAAAAACAGCACACCCAGGCAAAGCAAGGCAAATCCACCGCGCAGGCCAAGCGCCAATTGCTGCGCCGCCATCACAGAAAACTGGAAATCCAGTACATGCCCGGCAGTGAAATACAACAAAATGGCCGCCAAATAAAGCAAAACCAGCGTTGTGCCGCCGCGCTTGAGCAAACGAACACTTTCGGGCTTTAAATTAATGTTTTCGCGCAAGGTTTTCATGGCCATCCCTCCTTTTTGGTGCTACCATGATAACACATTTGGCGGCGAAATGCAATGGTAGGTTATTTCCAATCTCTCTTGAGTGCAACAAAAAAATGCAAAAATAGTTGACAAAACGAACCTAATCGGTTATACTAATAGCAGAATATAACCTACTAGGAGGGAAGTATGTATTATGGCACAAACGACTTTTAGTGTGCGTATGGACAGCGATGTAAAAAATCAATTTGATGAATTTTGCAGCTTGGTGGGCATGAACACCACCACGGCGTTTAATCTGTTTGCTCGCGCGGTGCTGCGCGAACGCCGCTTGCCGTTCGACATTACCACCATCAGCGACCCATTTTATGGTGAAAGCAACATGGCTTTTTTGCGCAGTGCGAAAGCCGCACTGGATGCTGGCCAAGGGGTTGAACATGCGCTACTTGAGGTGGATTGATGAAGCTGGTTTGGTATGAGCGTGCATGGGAAGATTATCTTTATTGGCAAACGCAGGACAAGAAAACGCTGAAACGCGTGAATTTGCTGGTGCAAGATGTGCAACGAAACCACAACATTGGTATTGGTAAGCCAGAGCCGCTCAAGGGTGATCTGAGCGGTGCATGGAGTCGCCGCATTGATGAAATGAACCGCCTTGTATATGAAATCCGAGACGGTGAGATGTATATTTGGTCTTGCAAGGGCCACTATGACGGATAGGATAAATTTTACCCATGAGTAATTTTTTTAATTTCAGCCCAACCCTGCGCGACTTAGCCGCGCAAGCCATGGGTGATATCTCCCCTGCGTTTGCCGACATTGAGCAGCTCACCGAGCACAACCAGCACAAGGTGCTTGCGGCTTTTATGCGCCATCGTGTGAGCGAAATCCACTTTGCCGAAACCACTGGCTATGGCTATGGCGACCGCGGCCGCGAAGTGTTAGATGAAGTGTTTGCCGATGTGCTGGGTTGCGAAAGTGCACTGGTGCGCCACAGTTTCGCCAGCGGCACGCATACTTTGGCTGTGGCCTTGTTTGGCCTGCTGCGGCCCGGCGACTGCATGCTGTGCGTCACCGGCACGCCCTACGACACCATTCGTCCCGTCATCGGCCTCACCGGCAGCGGCATGGGCAGCCTGACGGACTTCGGCGTGCGCTATGAGGAAGTCGCCCTCGCTGCCGACGGCACGCCTGACTTGCCGGCTATCACACAAGCCATTGCTGCCCATCAGCCCAAGATGGTCTATATCCAGCGTTCACGGGGCTACACCTTGCGGCCAAGCCTGCGCGTGCAGGAAATCAACGAAATTGCGCAACTAGTGAAGCAACATAGCAACGCCATTGTGTTTGTGGACAACTGCTACGGCGAGTTCGTGCAGCACAGCGAACCTGACGTGGACATCATCGCAGGGTCGCTCATCAAGAATCCCGGCGGTGGCTTGGCGAAAAGCGGCGGCTATATTGCAGGCCGAACAGACCTAGTAGAACTGTGTGCCTACCGTGCCACCACGCCCGGTTTGGGCAGTGAGGTTGGCGCCTCGCTGGGGCAAAATCGTAACTTATTCATGGGTTTATTCCATGCGCCGCATGTGGTTGGCGAAAGCCTCAAGACCGCTGTGTTTGCCGCCGCGCTGTTCGCCCGCATGGGCTATGCCGTCACCCCCACATGGCACGAAACGCGCGCGGATATCATCCAAAGTGTCACGCTCGGCAGTGCAGACAAACTCATCGCACTTTGCCAAGGCTTGCAGGCCGGTGCCCCCATAGACGCCCACGTGCAGCCCCAGCCCTGGGACATGCCCGGCTACGACAGTCAGGTTATCATGGCTGCTGGTGCCTTCACCATGGGCGCATCCATCGAGCTTTCCGCCGATGCTCCCCTGCGCGAACCCTACGCTGCGTGGCTGCAAGGTGGCCTGAATTTCCACTCGGCGAAGATTGGTGTGCTTAAGGCTGCGGAGGCGTTACTTTTTTTGCAAAAAAAGTAACCAAAAAACCTAGCCGCTTCGCGGGGGATTTTTATGAGTTACGTAGGTGTTGCCAAGGCCTCCCCCCTCGGGGTCCCCGCAAATGCTTGCATTTGTGGGGTGGGTCATTGGGGGAGGAAAGCGCGTCGTAGACGTGCAGGCGGGGGTTCAACATCTAGCCGCCCCTGCGGGGAGCAGTCGCTTCGTGGTATCCTCTTAATGATAAGTTGAAAAAGCAAGCCCCTAGCTCCCTCTTGTAGAGGGAGCTCCCGACCTCGGGGAGGGTGAGGGAGGGCTGTGGAGCACAAAA
>Ga0123355_10000210_pt1 | contig 73275 bp, 63 predicted proteins | sample TergutEmb28metaG_3_FD_89872 | JGI IMG/M metagenome (GOLD analysis project Ga0123355, IMG submission 89872) | Embiratermes neotenicus P1 segment gut microbial communities from Petit-Saut dam, French Guiana - Emb289 P1 | ecosystem: Host-associated > Arthropoda: Insects > Digestive system > Gut ...
CACGCTCTTGTCATAAGGAGTGCGCATCAGAATGACAGGAAGTTTGTCCGACGACTTGGGCCGATAGATGTCGGCATAAAGCGTGACTCCGTCGCGCGTCTTCATGGCGACGCGGTGCTGGACGATAGTGTCGCTGGAGACGATAACCGGAGCGGCTTGAGACCAAAGCGATGGTACGGAAAGCACTAGAAACGCGAACACATCGAGGAACAAAATCGGGCCTTTGCGAACTCTCATCCCTGGAATCTCCTGTGACCTTTGTTTCCTGCAGAACACGGCCTCATGCGCGGAAAACCCCGCCTGAAGCCGGAAGGCAAGTGTACTCCTGAACCCGCAAGGAACCTTGGCCTCGCCCGCGAGCTGCGCGGCCCGGTGGCGGCCGGCGCCAGCCACGATCTCGAACCTGCGCCTCTTCGCCCCGCCGCACGATCCCTCGGACCTTGACGGCTGCGTGAGAGCCGAGGATGTCTTACGGAGAGCGACGCTCGAAAACACCGTTGATATTGCAGTAGTGCGAGCTTCCCTGAGGCGGATGCAAGAGACACCGGTGAAATTGAGAGGCGTTTTGGCACACGGCATGTCACGGAGTGCCCTATGTCCGGAGTCTTCGCGGGCGCTTCACGCGGCAGGCGTGTATCGCCACACCGAACACGCCAGACCGCTTCTCTTGCATACTCCTGCGCCCCCGCATCGACGAGTGAACGCTGAACCCATAAAGGGGTAGAGTACAATCAGGCGCACGGATGCAGCGCTCGATGTCCACGTTCCATTCCCGGCCCCTGCACATTGAGGAACTCGTCAAACGGTTCGCGGGCGTGACCGCCCTCGATGGCGTCAGCCTGGAGGTGAAACCCGGCGAGTGTTTTGGCCTGCTCGGCCCTAACGGAGCAGGCAAGAGCACGCTCATTCGAAGCATCGTCGGGCGGGTTCGACCGAACTCGGGCCGAGTTTTGATCTTCGGCGAGAGAGCGGAATCCCCGGCGGCGCGGGCCTCCCTTGGTTGGGTCCCACAGGAACTGGCGATTTATCCACGCCTGACTTCTCGCGAAAATCTCGTCTCCTTTGGACGCTATCACGGCCTGAAGGGAGAGGACCTGCAGCGGGCGGTCGCCTGGTGCCTGAAATGGGCGGCTCTGGCCGACCGTGACTCCGAAGTTGTACATCACCTATCTGGCGGCATGAAGCGCCGTCTGAATATGGCGGCCGGCTTGATTCATCGCCCGCGGATCGTGCTGATGGACGAGCCCACCGTCGGCGTTGACCCGCAATCGAGACTTCGCATATTTGAGATGATCGACGCCCTGCGGCGCGAAGGGATGTCCGTCATTTACACGACTCATTACATGGAAGAAGCTGAGCGATTGTGCGATCGGATCGCCATCATCGATTACGGGCGCATCATCGCGCTGGGGAGCAAAGACGAGTTGATCCATGGCGCTTTTGGGTCGCGCAGCCAGGTGGTTGTACGTTTCGCCCATACCGATGCCGTCCTTCCCTGGATAGAACGGCGCGGCGGCCGCGCTGTAGACGGCACGGCGCAGTTCACCATCGACCAGCCCACGGAAATCGCCGGATTGCTGCAGGCGGCGGCCAATGAAGGCCACGAACCCGTCGACGTATCGCTCCATCGCCCGAACCTCGAATCTGTGTTCCTGCAACTGACTGGAAGGGGGTTGCGCGAGTGATCCCTGCAATTATCAAGACCTCGCTGACTTCGCTGCGGCGCGACCGCGGGGCGCTGGCGCTGAGCTTCGTTCTTCCCATCGCGTTTTTCACGATCTTCGCAGTGATCTTCGGCGGCCGGCGCGACACAACTCCGAGGATCACGGTCCTTGTCGCCGACGAGGATCACACCACCGCTTCCGAACAGCTGAGGAAGGGCCTTGAAAACCAGGGCTCGCTCCAGGTTCGGTTGCGGCCGGCCCCGAAAAACGGCGTCGAGCAACCGGTATACACCTCGATCACCGCGGAGGCGGCGGTCCGCGGCGGAGACGCGCCGGTCGCCATTGTCATCCCCAACGGCTTTGGATTGGCGCCGATTTCATTCACCGGAGATCCCAACCGTCGGGCGATTCAACTTCTCCGCGACAGCAGCGACATGGTGGCCCCGCAGATGATCGCCGGACTCCTGCAGAAAGTGGCGATGACCTCGATGCCCGGCACCATGGCGGAAGAGGGAACCCGCATGATCGAGCGGTATTCCGGCGGGTTCACGCCCGAGCAGCGCAGGCGGTTGGATGAGGCGCTTGGTTCCCTGCGACGCGAACCGGCCAGCAGCGGCCTCAGCACGCAGAACGGCAGCGACCCGTCGGACGGCGGCATCCTCGCCGTGAAAACGCGCGATGTGGTCGGAGAGAACAAGAACAACCCGATGGTCGCGTTCTACGCCGCCGCCATCGGAGTCATGTTCCTGCTGTTCACCTCGAGCGGGGCCGCCGGCGCTCTGCTCGACGAAGCCGACAGCGGCACGCTCGACCGGGTGCTGAGTTCGCGGGTGACGATGACCTCGCTGCTGGCCGGCAAGGTCTGCTACAACTCGCTGCTCGCGTTTACGCAGCTGGTGGTCATGTTCCTATGGGGATGGGCGGTTTTCAAACTCGATCTCTGGTCTCACATTCCCGGCTTCCTGGTCATGGGGGTTTCGACGTCGTTTGCCGTTGCAGCGTTCGGGATACTGCTTGCCAGCGCATGCAAGACCAGAGCGCAATTGGGTGCGCTCTCGACCCTCGTCATTCTGATCATGTCATCGATCGGCGGGAGCATGTTTCCGCGCTTCCTCATGCCGGAAGCCATGCAAAAGGCGGGACTTCTGACCCTTAACGCATGGGCGATCGACGGCTTCACGAAAGTATTCTGGCGCGACGAACCGGTCGCGAGCCTCTGGCCACAAGTTGCGGTTTTGCTCCTCACGGCGGCGTCTCTGTTTCTGATCGCGCGCCGGCTGTCGCGGCGCTGGGAATATGCGTGAGCCCCCGGTCCAGCCGAGGAATTCAATCCTGCCAGGCACAGGCGGCGGGCACCGCTCGCTCCTTCCTCCCCTACCACCCCGGGCGGGCGAGAAGCCGCGAAAAGATCGCTATTGCTCGCCCCGTTTGCGATGGCGTACGTGAGGTGTCAGCCTGGGTACCAGGAATTCCTGGAGAACACCGCCGAGAGAACCTTGGCCGATCCGGATCAGAGCATTCTGGAACACATAACCGGCCCCGTGGTTGGATGGCACGTAAAGACTCGAGAGTCCGCCTACGGCCATACTCCCGAGCACGAAGGAGTAATTCGGCTGCCGGCGCTGATTGTCCCCTTTGCAGATGACCGAGCTCGATAGAGCGTGCACCAGTCGCGACCGGAACGTGCCGGTCCCTTGATAGAAGTACCGCGGGTCTTGCTTCAGCACGGACGGCAGAATCGCATTCCCGATAAAAATGCCCGTCGCGGCATCGGCGTAGCCTGAGCCGTAGCGCTTGGCGAAGCCCTGTGCGCCTTGCCCGAATTCAGGGTAACGATTGCCGGCTTGTTCAAGGCCTGCATAGACACCGGCCCCTAAGAAGGTGACCGGATCGACCGCCGTTCTCCAGGCGAGCCGGAACTTCTGCCTGGCGTTGAGCGGGGCCGGGTTTCGCAGGTAGGTAACATAGAAATTCGGAATGACCGAAAAGATGCGTTGCTTTTGTTGCTCCTTGATCTGCGCTTCCGCCACGTCCGCCGGTGAGGCCCGAACGTCGACACTCGCCTGAACCGTTCCGATTCCCAACACGATCGCCGGAACCAGATAAGCTTGTCCGGGCCGCAGGTCTCCTGAAAAACTCTGCACCTGGAATCCCGGCGCCGTGACCGTAAGCTGAAACGCCCCTGGAGGAACGCGGGAAAAAGAGAATTGCCCATTGTTGCCGGAAATCGCGGTTTGACTGAAAGCCTGGCGCTTGCACAGGAGTCGTATGTTCGCTCCCACGCTGACGCCGCCGGCCCGGTCGAGAATGGTTCCGCTGATGTTGCCGCGCAGGGCCGGGCTCGTCTGGGCCGGGGCTCTATTTTGAGGAGAGCTGTCGGGTGCGACTGCGTCGGACAGGCTCTCGACGCTGATGTTTTCAGCCGGGACAGGTTTTGCGGTCTGTGACTTACCTGTGGAGGAAAAAAGCAGTAATAATGTTCCGAGGGTCAGCGTTCCAAAGACGGACTGCACAGATCCAAAAACCCAGAACCAACGGTGTATAGGCAACTATAACACCCGCCCCAGGCGGCAACTTTCTTCCGGTTCTTGCGCCGGGCCAAGCCATATTCTGGTTGCATGGACCTATTCAGCCACATGCCGCGCGGCAGAAAGCTCGCCATTCTGGCAGGGGGGCTCGGGATCCTGGTCTTCGTGTGGCTCGCGCCCCCGCTGCATCAGGATCCGAGCTACCACGCCTTCGCCGACCGGCGCGCGATTCTCGGAATTCCGAACTTCTGGGACGTGATCTCAAACCTCCCGTTTCTCGTGGTCGGCCTCCTGGGTCTCGTCTCATTCCCGGAATTCGGCGAGCGGATTCTGTTCCTCGGAGTTCTGCTCACCGCCTTCGGATCGGGCTACTACCATCTTGCGCCCGACAACGCACGCCTGTTCTGGGACCGGCTGCCCATGACGATCGTGTTCATGTCCCTGTTCGCTCTAGCCATGAAGGAGCGCAAGCTGCTGGTCCCGCTGGTGCTGGCCGGAGTTGCGAGCGTCCTGTGGTGGCGATTCACCGGCAACCTCTGGCTGTATGGATTCGTGCAGTTCGTGCCCTTGCTTGCGTTCCTGGTTATCGTCATCCGCGGCGAGTCGCGCCTTTGGCCGGTCGTGATTTTTTACGCTCTGTCGAAGATCGCCGAACACTACGACAAAGACATCTACTCGGTTTCTCCGTTCAGCGGGCATACGCTGAAACATCTGCTGGCCGCGATCGCCAGCTGGTACATCTTCCGCTGGATCGAATGGTCGCGGTCCCAGGCCATCGAGCCGCAGCCGGCCGCTCGAAGAGCCTAGATGGCAGGGACCGCGCGTCCGGTCACAGAGTGATGTGCTGAACCATGGTTTCTAGCCTCTGCTGCTCCTCGGCCTGCCTCTCGTCAAGATCGACGATCTGCTGGCGCAGAACGCTCAACCGGTCCTCCTCGGAACCCAGCTGCCGGGTGTAGCGGGCGAGCAGGACGCGTTCTTCCACGCTCGCTTTGAGCGCCTTCATGTTCTCGCGGATGCGCGCCTGGTCGGAGTTGATCGCGTCGAGTTCCTTCTGCCGGGCTGTCCGCTCGGACTGCAGCTTACCGATCTGGTTCTTCTGGTCGAGCACGCGGCGAAATGCCGCCCGCAGTTCAGGGGTCAACACGTTTTCGGTTCCGAGCACTTCGACCTGGCGCTCGGTGACGTCGGTCAACAGGGAGCGGGTGACGTCCTGGTGAACTTCTTCGACGGCCAGCTCCCGGGTTTTGCCGGCCTCGACCGCCGCGCGAAAGCGATAGTGGGAAGCCGACGTTTCTTCGGGCTGGTCATCGTTCACCAGTACCCAGCCGTCGCGCACCGGGTGCTCGATTACCACCTGCCGCGGATCGGTGTCGGAGTTGCGAATGGTGTATCGCACCTTGTCGTGCCGCTCGCGCGACAGCAACATCACCCCTTTGAGAATCTGAATCCGGCTTACCGGCAGATCTTTCGACTCGGTTTGTGCGGTGACTCGCACGGCAGTGTCCGCAGCATAGGAAAGCAGGCGGCGTTCGCCGGGATGAACGGTGGCGAGGATGCCTTCGCCGGTAAAGGTACCCCGGTCGATCATGTTAAACGTCCCGGAATCGAGCGTGAGTCCGCTCGAGTTCTTGATCCACAGCGCGCGCAGCGCCGGTTGGTCGGCATTCGCGGTCCACAAGGTGACTTTTTCCGCATCGATTCTCGACTGCAGGATGGGCACCAGCGCGGACTGGTTCTTGCTGATCGTGACGGGCTGCTTGATGGTGTACTCGTAGTAGTCGCCGAGTTCCTGAGCCTCGGCCGTCTGGCCGGGTTCAAGCACGCCGGACTGCGGACTTGGCGGCGGAGCCCCCGAAACCATCTCAGACACGACAACCTGCTGGTTCGTCTGCGTCTGGTCGGCTACCGCCGCTCCGTCAGCCTTGGACGCAGCCCCCATACCCCCTCCCGATCCCGTACCCAAGCCCTCCCGACCGTTAACCGCCTGGTCTTTTCCCTCGCTCATCGTCGCCTCGTGGGTCTGCGGGGTCAGCATGGCCGATGGCGGCAGCGCGACCTCCGGTCTGCGGGAATAAAGCGGCTGCGAAATATTCTGGATGAACGACTGGGGCGCGCCCGCGACCAGCGACAGCCCGACATCTTTCCAGTCCTCGCCAATGGTGTTGTCGACGATCGCCCATCCCTCGAGCAGGGGTTGGTCGCCCGGCTTTTCCGGAAGGATGATGCGATACGTGCTCTTCCACACCGGCACTTCGCTGATATAGCTCACGAAGATGTCGCGCTCGCCATCGCCCGTGGTTGCCACGGTCATACGCCGCAAATCGGGCGCGCGCGACGAGCCTACCAGGTTCAGATAGCGCCCGACTTCCTCGCTGAGATCGCGGTCCGCCAACCGCACCGATACCGCCGGGCTGAGCTCGAAGTTTTTCATCTCGCCCGAATCGGTCACGATCGAGAAGAGCACCGCGTGATATGTGGTTCCCGAGTCCGTCGTCCGGTCCTCCTGCTCGACCGTGAGCAGCCGACCGGTTCGAGACTCGCCCTTGTCGGCGACTTCCACCCGCGCTCCCCGCAGCGCGGAAAGAAAATCCATGCGCGAGATCTGCTCGCCAAAGGGCAGGCGCAGGGTCCGCAACCGCTCCTCGAGCGGGGCAATCGAGTTGTAGCGGATGTCGGAGATGTGTCCGCCGCCAAGGTCGACCACGGTCAGGGACTTCAAAACATCATTCAACTGACCGGTGGTGAAGTCGATCTCCAGTTCCTGGCTGCCCCGCGCCCGCGCCCGGTGCTCGAAGTAACCGACGCCGTTTTTGTAGAGAACCACTCTTTTGACCGGCAACCGCGACGAATCCGACGCGTCGGTCGCGCCCGAGGCGTCCTGTGCCAGCGACAACCCTCGACAGACGAGCGTCGCAACCATCAGTAAACCTGCCCAATGTGCCCTACCTTGCTTGCGCATCCTACCTCCTCAATGGAACGAAGATTCAACCAGGGAACGCCGCGATCCGCGGTTCTTGTAACGCAAGTACGCGCCGGAACTCTCCGCCGTCCGGCTCCTCGCGCAGGCAGCGGCGCCTTTCCGGCCTAACCGGGCATCCGAAGCCGGCAAGGAAAACCCCCTGGCCGTTCCGTGATCGCCAGTGGCCTGCCGGCCCGGCGATACATACATGTCTTCGGGGAGGAAGAAAGTTACTGGCTGACGTCGTAAAAGTCTGCCCATCGCTCGAGGCCAAGCGACAGCCCCCGGCCGCGGAAGCCGGTGCGAAACGGCGCGTTCCAAGAACGCCGCGAAAAGTGGAGGAAGCAGGAGGCGATTCGTGGCGGGGCAGGCATCGGAGGCCGGGGACGGGCACCGGGCGTATTCGCCGCGCCGCCGCCCTCGTTCCGCTGGACGTGGTTTAGGTGGACGCCGTTTGCGCGGCGGCCCGGCGCTGAACGCTGAAATCTTTCAAGCCTAATTCGATCCCGCCGAACGCGGGGTGGTCGTTGCGATGGAGTGTGAAGGCGATATCGAGACGTTCGCCCGGGAGCAATGCTTCCCTCTGGATACGCTCGGCGAGGCGCCAGCCCAGCGCGTCGTAGGTGAGCGACCGCCGCCAGGAATTTCCCGCCGCCTCTGCCGGGGACAACTTCAACCGGACGTGCCTTTCCTTCATCACCTGCGGCGGTCGAGCCAGCCGGGCGCCGCGCGCGCAGAAAACCGGCTCGGGGTTTCCCGCGCCGAACGGCTCGAGCCCGGCGAGTATCTCCAGAAAGTCCGGGGTGATCGAAGCGAGCGGCAGCTCGGCATCGAGCTCGAGCACCGGCTCCAGCTCCGCCGACGAAAGCCGCGAGCGGGCATAGTCTTCGAGCTGCGCCCGCAACGCCGCCACCTGCGAGGAGGGCAGCGAAAGTCCTACCGCGTGCGCGTGTCCGCCGTAGCGGGTAAACAACTCGCGGCAGGATTCGAGCGCATTCAGCAGATGAAAGCCGGGAATCGACCGGCCCGAGCCGTGGGCTTCCTCGTCCTCGATCGAGAGCACAATCGCGGGCCGGCCATAGCGCTCGACGACGCGGGTCGCGGTAATGCCGATTACCCCGCGATGCCAGCGTTCGCCGTCAATCACCAGGCAACAGGCGTCGCGCAGCCGGCCGTCAGCCGCCAGCCGCTCCTCGATCGCCTCGACAATGCGGCGCTCCTCTTCCTGGCGCTCGCGGTTCAACCTGTCCAGGCGGGCCGCAATCTCGCGCGCCCGCTCCGCATCCTTGACCGTGAACAGCTCGATGACATCCCGGGCGACGTCCATCCGTCCGGCGGCATTGATCCTGGGTGCGATCCGAAAGGCTACTTCTTCCGAGCTCAGAGGCCCGCCGCCGAGCTGCGCCACTTCCAGTAGCGCTTTGAGCCCGGGATTGACCGCCGTGCCGAGCGCATGCAGGCCCAGACTGGCGACTACCCGGTTTTCATCCACCAGGGGCACGGAGTCGGCGATGGTGGCGATCGCGGCGATCTTCAGGAACGAGAGCAGCAGGGGTTTTTGATCGCGGTGGGCCAGGCGTCTTGCCATCAGAGCCTGCGCCAGCTTGAAGGCGATGGCGGCGGCGCAGAGCGATTTTGAGGGATACTCGCAACCCGGCTGGTTCGGATTGACTACGGCATAGGCGTCGGGAAGCCCGTGAGGCCCGGGAAGATGGTGGTCGGTGATAATCAGGTCGACGCCGACTCGCCGGGCGCTCTCGGCCGCGGCAAAGGCGCGCGTGCCCAGATCGACGCTGATCACCAGCCGGATTCCGCGAGCGGCCGCGCGTTCGATCACCTCGGCGCGCAGATCGTAACCCTCGCGAATGCGATGCGGAACGTGAAAGTCCGCGCTCCCGCCCGCAAGCTCAATTGCCGTCTTCAGAATGACGACCGCGACGGTTCCATCCACGTCATAGTCGCCGTAAACCAGAATTCCCTCTTTGCGCTCGATTGCGGCTTCCAGCCGGTCCACCGCCGCCTTCATCGCCTTCATTCGATAGGGGGAATGGAGATGGTCCAGAGACGGGGACAGAAAGCGATGGGCCGATTCGGCATTATCGATTCCCCGCAGCACAAGCAGCCTGGCGAGGAGTTCGCCGGACTTTTCCGACCTTCGGAAGCGCGGCGGCAGTGCCTCGGCCAGCTCTTTTGAACGCTCCGCCTCAGATTGTCGGAGAGTCCAGCGCACGCTCAGGGCTCGTCGTCCGCGTTGCCCGAGCCGTCAATGGCGATGCCGCCGAAGTCCTCGGAAACCTCCATGAGGCGCTCGTAGTGGTCGTACCATTCGGTCGACGCCTCCCAGACCATCATCACCCCCTGGAAGGCGAACCCGAGCTGCACGAACCCGGTCCTGCCCATATAGGTTCGCAGCCAGCGCGCCTCTTCAAGGTCCTCATCGGTCGAGAACTCGGCGTTCGACAAACGCTCGATCATGGAATCGAGCTCCTCTTTTTCGAGCGCCCAGGAGTCCATGGTAAGGAAGGGAGAGCCGGCAGACTTGGCGAGCTCGACAAAGTCTTTCCATCCTTCGGCCGCATCTTCGACGGCCTTCCACACGACGGTCTGGACTTCATCCGGGTCGACATAGCCGGGAAAACGGCGCATCCCGTGGCCTTCGATGAATGCCACCATGTCATCTTTCAAGGTTGCAAGATTATCCGGGAGGTTCGACATTGCTTGGAGCATTGTATGCCAGCAGGAGGTCAGCCGTCAGCTGCCCAGGGGTCCCCACAAGGGCGCAGGGGAAGAGCGCGGGAAGGCCTGCTCTTCACTCGCTTCCGAGGCCATTCTTAAAGCCTTGGCTTCAACCCTAAGCGATTAGGGGGTTTGCCTTTTCCGCCTGGCCTCCGCGGCCCATGCCATCATCCGGCTGACGCCGGTCTTGCGTAGCTTGAGAGGGCGTCGAGAATGGCGCGGGATGTTTTACGGTCTCGGTGATGCGGTACTGCATGTGCGGGGCGCGTTTTCGCCCATTCCCCCGGTCCGCCGATACGTCCCGTTGAATCCGAGGCCCGCGGGCTCAGTTCCTTAATGTCTTCCCGGTTTTGAGCGTGTACTGAATCCTCTCCTGGGTTTTCTTCTCTCCGCACAGGGACTTAAACGCCTCCCGCTCGAGATCGAGCAGGTACGGCTCGCTGATCAGGGTACCGGAGGTGAGATTTCCGCCGCAGAGGACTTCAGCAATCTTGTGACCGAGCTTTACCTCGTACTCGGTGATGAAATCTCCCTGGCGCAAGAGATGAATGCCCATTTTCAGCGTGGCGAGGATGTTTTCTCCCGGAGCGGGAATGTCGGCGCGGGCCAGGGGAGGCTCGTAGCCTGCCCGCACCAGCTCGAGCGCCCGCCGCTTGGCATCGTCGAGCACGCGCTCGCGATTCATGGTGATCGCGTCCCGGCTCGAAAGAAATCCGAGAACCCGCGCCTCTTCGGCGGAGGTGGCGACCCTGGCCGTAGCAATGGTGTCGAAGGCTTTCTTCATGGCCTCCAGGAACTCCACCGATTCGGCCAGTCCGCTCGCCGAAGCCCAGGTTCCCTTCCGCAGCTCACCGGCGCCATCGACCGCGCGCAGGAGGATTTCCTTGGAGCCGCCGCCTGCGGGCAGCAGGCCTACGCCGACCTCCACCAGCCCAATGTAGAGCTCGCCGTGCGGCTGGCGCGCCGCCGCGTGCAAGGCCACTTCGGCGGCGCCGCCGAGCGTCATCCCGAAGGGCGCCGCCACCACCGGTTTCGCGGAAAATTTAATCTCCTGCGTCATGGCCTGGAATTCGCGGATGGCCAGGTCCACCTCGTCCCACTCGCCGTCTTCGACCGACAGCAGCAGGAGCGTCAGATTTGCGCCGACGGAGAAGTTCAGGGCATCGCTCGTGATCACGAAGGCATCGAAGGGCTCGCCCGGCCCTTCGGGATTGAGGCTCTCCCGGACGAGAGAAACGATGTCGGCGCCGAGGGCGTTCATCTTGGAATGAAACTCTATGCATGCGACGCCGTCCCCCAGGTCAACCAGCGATGCGCCGGCATTCTTCTTCACCACGCCGTTTGATTTCTTCGCGGCAGCGACGGACCAGACGCCGGGCGGAACCGCGACCGGCGCATAGGACAGGCTCTCTGTCTGCCAGAACATTCGGCCCGAGCGGGACGTCGGGTCCTCGGCGTACCAGGACTTCTTTCCGGAAGCCAGCAGGGCTTCAGCGTGCGGCGCAACTTCTCGTCCTTCCTTCTGCATGCGCGCCACCGTGGCCTCGACGCCGGCGGCGTCCCAGAGCTCGAAGGGACCGAGCTCCCAGTTGAAGCCGAGCCGCATGGCGCGATCGATCTCGACCACCGAGTCCGCAATTTCGGGCACCCGGCGCGCGGAATAGTTCCACAGATTGGGGAGCGCGGCCCACAGGAACGCTCTCGCCCGGTCGTGCTTTGCGCCTCCGCCGCCATCCAGCCCCAGCAACATCCCGAGCCGCGGCCCGATTTCCTCCAGGTTCCTGGCCATTTCAAGCAGCGTGAACTTAGGTTTTTGCCGGGGACGATATTCGAGCGTCTTCCAGTCGAGCGCAAGCCTTTCATCCTCGCCGCCGCTTGCTGCCTTCTTGTAGAAGCCGCCCTGGGTCTTATCGCCCAGCCACTTGCGGTCGAGCATCTGCCTGAAAAACTCCGGGAGGGGGGAGTTCGCTTCCTCGCCCCCGATCTCTGCCATGTTGCGGGCTACGTGGTCGACAACGTCGAGGCCGACCAGGTCGATGGTGCGAAACGTTGCCGACCTCGGCCAGCCCACCGCCGGCCCGGTCAGCGCGTCCACTTCCTCGATGGTGAGATCCATTTCCTGCATCAGGCGCATGACGTTGAGCACGGAAAAGATTCCTATGCGGTTGGCGATGAAGTTCGGAGTGTCCCTGCCAACGACCACGCCCTTGCCCATGCGGACCTGGGCGAACCACTCGACGGCGCGAACCAGGCAAGCGTCGGTCGCCTGCGTGGGAATGATTTCGAGCAGCCGCATGTAGCGGGGAGGATTGAAAAAGTGCGTGCCGAACCACGAGCGGCGAAAATCCTCGGAAAACCCTTCGGCGATTTTTGCGACGGGCAGGCCGCTGGTGTTGGTGGTGATGATGGTTCCCGGACGGCGGACCGCCTCGACTTCTTTCAGCAACTCCCGTTTGACTTCAAGGTCCTCGACCACCGCCTCGATGATCCAGTCGGCTTCCGGCAGCTTCTCGAGGTCATCCCGGAAATTTCCGACGGTCACAAGGCGGGCAAGCGACGGCTCAAAAAACGCAGCCGGTCTCGACCGTTTCGCGGCTTCGAGGCCGGCAGAGGCGATCTGGTTACCCTTCTGCCGGCCCGGGCCGGAAGCCAAATCCAGCAGAAGACTTGGCACGCCGGCGTTGGCGAAATGGGCGGCGATACGCGCTCCCATGGTGCCGGCTCCGAGCACAGCCACTCGATGAATCCGATTCACGAAAACTGTCCTCCCGCTCTACAAGTCAGCCCCGAAACAGCTGTGTCTTCCAGGTTCAGATTCGGCAACATCCGGTCTCAACAGTGCACCTTCCTGGCACACGAGCCTTTTCCAACAGGATAAGTTGTTGTTTCTTCGGTAGACGCTAGTTTCTAGTTTCTAGATTTAGCCGCAAACGCTTACAGCCCAGCGACCGCTGCCTGCGAAAGCCAATTCTACTCCGGCCGGCGCAGGTTGTTGTCAATGGAATTCTGAATCGGGCCTTTGCTTTCATTCGCTTGTCGTCACCCGGGACGTTCTGCAGGGGTCACAAAGACTACTGACTACTGACTACCAAAGAATACGACAGGCCAAGTTATCGTTCGTCCATGTCTTTATCGTTCGTCCGTGTCTTGGTCTTTCTCTTTGTCTTGTCTTTGCCCATTTCCTGGTCCATGTCCCTATCCATGTCCTTGTCCTTGGTCCTTGGCCGGTGCCCGGTTCCGAGACAACCCCGCCACCATTCTATGACTGGGCCCGGAGTCTTCGGCCGGCCTAAGTTCGGAATACCTCATACCATTCCCCCAGTCATATAGGGGAGAAGAAGTATTTTCAAAGTCACGGCGACAAAGTATTTTGAAGTTCGAGTAACCGCTGTAGAAGCCGGACACGTGCGGAGCGGCGAACCGGAAAGTGCTAAGTAATCAGTAAGAATGCGGTTGTCGCCGAACCCTCCGCCCAGGCTGCTGCTGACAGCCGGCGATATTTGATTATGACCTTCGATGCATACACCCGGATGCTGGGCGCCAGGGCTTCTTGGGCATCCGAGGGCCCGGTGCTTGCGCGATTGTCCGTACGAGGAGCAGATGAAAGCTACGGCTAAACCGACGGTCCTGATTTCCGTCCTCTGCGGCCAGGAGCGCACAAATTGGATAAACCCCAGCCTCATGCACACCCTGTTTCAGATGCAACGGGACCCGCGGTTTGATTGTTGCCTGTTCCCCGTTCAAGATATCCGGCCCTTTGAGTTGGCTCGCAACGTCTCGATTGAGACCGCCCGCAAGGCGAATGCCGACTGGTTAGTCAGCTTCGACAACGACAATTTCATGTACGGCTACAACACGCCGCTCGACGCCCTCGCGATCGCCCGGGACCGCCGCATTATCAGCTTTCCCTGCGGCTTTCTCCTGAACGGTCAAGCGCACATGTTCGAGCACGGGGAGAGCTTCACGGAAGCGTCCTCCATCGGGACCGGCATTATAGCGATCCACAGAAAGGTATGGGAGACGATTCCCGCACCCTGGTTCAAGCGGGTGCTGCCGGACTTTGAAACCGTCTCGAAGACCGGCGAGGTTCCATCCGGTTGCGGCGAGGAAATATTCTTTCAAAAACGCGCTCGCGAATACGGATTCAAACTCTGGGCCGCGCCGTTTCTATGCGGCCATTTCAAGACCGTGGATCTTACCCGGTTGTTCAGTTAGTGGACGGGCGACTGGGCCTGAGGGCTTCACGACGCCGGAGAAACCATAGTTAGACGGCAAGGCGAGACGGCGTCGAAATCAGGCGGAAGCGTGGCATGCGTGGCAACGCTCTTTGCCTTATGTCCCCATTGTATAATCCCTGCTTGGACCAGGATTTTCAAGAATGACGGGCTGTTACTCCCTGAAGGGCGCCTCTGGTCTGGTGTCCGAAGTAGCGCAGGCCGGTGCCGGTCGGAAACGTTGAGAAGCGGCTGCGAGCACGGCCCTATGAGACGGCTGCGGTGCAGAAGTGGACGATTCAGGCGATCCAAATCATGCCGGATTCGGTGCGCTTGTTGATTGTTTGCTTTCGATCCCCGCTATGCGGTGGCTGAGAGGGTGAACCGCCTCAAGGGTGTTACGAGTCGGGTTGTTACGAGTCGATGGCGGCGCGCCGAATTCAGGGAGCTTCGGTCGCCGATTCCAACTCTCTGGTCGCGCAATTACTATGCGGGCACTGTCGGCCGCGTGACGGACGCTACGGTTCGCCAAATTCATCGAATCGCAGAAGGGAAAATAGCGGCGCCGCCTTCAACTGGCGCCTGTGCGCAGCTAAGGAAAAGAATTCTCAGCCAAAGCTTCGGGGACGAAGAGCTCGGAGGCAAAATGCGCGAAGTGGTTCTGGTTTCTTCCGTACGTACCCCGGTGGGACGCGCCTACCGGGGCACGCTGCGCACAACCCGTCCCGATGATCTGGCGGCCATCGCCATCCGGGGAGCGCTCGAACGGGTGCCCGAGCTCGGAGCTGCAGAAATCGAAGACGTGATCCTCGGTTGCGCCATGCCCGAGGCCGAACAGGGATTGAACGTGGCGCGGATTGCCGCCCTGCGCGCCGGACTGCCCGTGGAAGTCTCGGCCATGACCATCAATCGCTTCTGCTCCTCGGGCCTGCAGGCGATTGCGATGGCGGCCGAGCGTATTGGCGGGGGCGGGGCGGAAGCGATTGTCGCCGGTGGAACCGAGTCGATGTCGATGGTTCCCATGGGCGGGCACAAGCTGGCGCCGAATCCGTGGCTGGTCGAGCATCATCCGGATGCGTATCTCACCATGGGGTTGACCGCCGAACGCCTGGCCGAACGCTTCCACATCACGCGCGAAGCCGCCGATGAATTTTCATGGCGCAGTCACCAGAAGGCGCTCGCGGCCATTCACTTGCAGAAGTTTGTGGACGAAATTGTTCCGGTGACGGTCGCGCTCACCACCCCACACGACTCGGGCCAGCGGAAAACCAAGATTGTCTTCAAGACGGACGAAGGCCCGCGGCACGATACCTCGCTGGAAGCCCTGAGCGCGCTCAAGCCGGCGTTCCACGCCAAAGGCACGGTCACGGCGGGAAACTCGTCGCAGATGTCCGACGGAGCGGCGGCGGCGGTGGTCATGTCGGGCGAACGCGCAACTCAACTGGGAATCAAGCCGCTGGCGCGTTACGTTTCCTTTGCCACGGCGGGATATAAACCCGAGGAGATGGGGCTCGGTCCGGTGTTTGCCATTCCCAAGGCGCTGAAACTTGCCGGACTCAAGCTCTCCGACATCGATGTGATCGAGCTCAACGAGGCCTTCGCCGCCCAGTCGCTGGCCGTAATTCAGGAGGTCGAACTCGATCCGGCCCGCGTCAATCCGAGCGGGGGCGCAATTGCCCTCGGCCACCCCCTGGGGTGCACGGGAGCGAAGCTCACGGCAACCATCCTTCGCGAGCTCAAGCACCGCAGGGCGCGCTATGGCATGGTCACCATGTGCGTCGGCGGCGGGATGGGCGCGGCCGGTATTTTTGAAAACCTGAATTGACGGGGCCGTCCTCCCGGTCCGCGCAAGCCGCCCTCCGGACGGTTAAGGCGCATCCACCACGCAACGGAACCCGATCGTCGCGGCCCGATCGCGCCCGGGCGACATCAACAAGTATTTTTCGTGCTCATCCAGGCGGATGGTTTCCGGGAAGTACCAGATGGATCCGAGCGGCTGGTAGGCCGCACCCCCGCGAACGATGGCGGCGCGCGTGTGGGGATCGCGGTACTCGTCGGTCCACTGCGAGATGTTTCCCACCAGATCGAGCACGCCGAAAGGGCTTCCTCCGCCGGCGAACGCGGTCACGTCGGAGAGTGGATGCATCGCGGGCCCGCGATCGGCCGGTGGCAGCACGCCGGGTTTCAACTCCGTTCCCCAGGGATAGGGACGGCCATCGGTCGATTGCGCCGCATACTGCCATTCCCATTCATGAGGAAGGCGTTTCCCGTTCCAGGCCGCATAGGCCCGCGCATCTTCGATCGAAACCCAGACGACCGGTTTGTTTCGCCAGCCCTCGGGATACGAACCGCGCTTCCAGTCGCGGAGAAAGTTATGGTCGTCGGCGGGATGGTAATGGCTCGAGTCCAGGAACTGCTTGAATTGCCCATTGGTGACCGGCGTGCGGTCGATGTAAAAGGCGGGTATGTGGACCCGATGGCGGTGCGTGCGCCGCGCCTGGCGCTCCCAGGGATACTCGACATCGACGCCGGGGTCGTTGCCGCCTTCAACCTCGATTCCCTTCACCCGGAAATCAAAATCCCCCTCCGGGACCGGGACCATTCCGGGCGGCGGCGCCGCGGCCTGTTTTGTGGGCGCGATCTCGACCAGAGTCTGCGGGACGGGCCTCCATTGCTTCGAATAGCTGTTCAGCGGACGGCGAGAGCGCTCGGCCATGAACCTCATGAGATCGGAAACCCGGGCCTTTTCGGGCATCTCACGGGTTGCGAGCACGGCGCCATAGCCGAGCGCTTCGAGATCAAAACACAGCGTGACTTTGCCGTCTTCCATGTGCGGCTCGAGTTCGGTTCCATGCCACAGATCGTAGTAGTGGGTCCCGGTTTGGGGAGCGGCCGCGATCTGGGCGCCGCTCACGTCAAATTCGTTGCGGTTGACAATGGTCCAAAGCGTGCCACTGCGGGCGGGAAACCGGCTGGCGAATACCCCCGGCTGGATCATGGGCGTGTGCGGCTCCCAGTCCGGGCTGCGCAGATAGTCCGCCATCTGCCGTTCGATCCGCGTCAGCCGCAATATGGCCTCGGCATCGTGCGGCGTATCTCCATACCAGAATCCCCACAGGTTCTCGAGCGTGGCATATCCCTCGCCATTGAAAAAGGCATGCTCGAGGCTGTCGGTCTTGTCGCGGGTGAAGCGGTCGGTCACGCTCACCATGTGGCGCGGCTCCAGCCACTTCGCCCGGCTGACCATCGGAACGAAGGGATATTCGGCGCCCTCCCAGGTCACCCAGTCGTTCCAGCTGATCGGGGTCCAATCGATCGAGGCGTCGCGCGGCTCAAACTGCGGCTCGAGCGCCAGCGGATAGCCCATTCGGTCCGCCGCCGCGCGGAATTGGGCGGGAACGGTTTCGAGGGTGTCGAAATTGATTCCATCGGCGCCGACCTGCTTCATCAACTCGACCACGGTCGTGGCCGGGTCGCCCGCTTCCCGGCGGGTTCCCGTGTCCCAGCTCAAGAACGGAAAGAACACTTTCACGCCGCGACGATGAAACCCTTCGACGAGCCTTCGCACCCCGTCGACTCCGCCGGGCAAGTCGCGCAGCATGTCGAATTGATTGCGATCATCCACGCCCAGGTTGGGATAAACCTGCCAGACCAGCACGGCGTCGATCGGCCCGATGCGCTCCTCGGTCTCTGCCAGGAAACGCTCGACCTGGTACTCGCGTTTCTCCGGATCATACAAACTGCGGTCCCAGACGAGGAGCTGCACCTGAGAAAAGACGCGCCGGGTCCATTCGAGTTCCCCCCGCTCGTACCCGGACCCCGGATACCCGAGCCGGGTCCTTCGCTGGTCGCGCCAGGCTTTCAGTCCGTCGAGCCATCGAGCCTGGCTCGCCGCAGAATCAGGCCCGGAAAAGAAGACCTCGCCGGGCGCGGGCGGCGCGGCGAGGTCGATCACCCCCGTACGGGAGACCAGATCGTGCCTCGGCTTCCACTCGCCGGCGAAGGAGGAATAAACCAGGACGGACAAGGCGCCGGCAACCAGAAACCTGTGACGGAAACAATTCTGCCTCATGGAGAAGAAACACCATACCAGAGCGCCGGAGGGGCCCGCTCGACAGCCGACGCCGGGCGGACGGCGGTGCGGAATCGCAGTTGGCCTGCGACCGGTTCCGACCGGGCGTGAAAAACGAGAGTTTTATTGCACCGTGAACTGCACGGTGGTGGAGCGCACGGCGGTGCCCGAAGTTGCGTTCACCACCACGTTGTAGGTTCCGGCGGGGGTGCCGCTCGTGGTGGTCGTAGTGGAGTTCGAGCTGCAGCCCATCCCGGCGAGAAGCGTCGCAAGAGCCAGGGCGAAGAAGATCCCGGCGAGCAAGCGGCGCCTGCGCGAGACGCCCGCTCCCATGATTCCCATGCCTAACACGGGAAGCCACATCGCATAAACCGGCCCGTGGCGGAGGAAGCCGGCGGTAGTGGTCACGCGCGCCGTGGTGGAAATGGCCAGGGTGCGGCTCTGCGGCCCGTTGCTCATGTTCGGGATGGGATTGTTGGTGAAGGTGCAGGTGGCGCCGGAGGGCAGTCCTGATCCGCAGGCAAGCGAAACCGAATTCGAAAATCCCGAGCCGGTTGGGACCACGTTGATCGCGAAGTTGACCTGCGCTCCCGAGGGGATGGTGCTGCTGGTGCTCGGGGGCGCCAGTGCCGCGTTGACGGAGTAATCGTTGAGCGGAACCGATCCGCTGATGGTCGCCGTGCTTCCTCCGGGAAAGCTGAGGTTGGCGCTGTTTCCGATCGAACCCGGACCCTGCAGGACGGTGGTAGGAGCCGTGACCGTGACCGTGACCTTGGCGGCAAAATTCGTGCTGCCGGTCGAGTTTGGGCAGGACGTGGCCGTCGAAGTGGTGGTGGAAGTATTCACGGTTCCGAGGCTGCACGTCAGCGGCCCGGTCGTGGTCGCGCCGCCGCAGGTTCCCTGGCTTGTGGTCGCGCTCGTGGATCCCGATCCGACGCCAAGAGTATTGGTAAATTGGACCCCTGAAACGGGATCGCCGGTGTTATAGATGTAGTAACTGAAGGTGACCGGGTTGCCGACGCCTACGGGCGAAGGGCTCACGGTCGGATTGGCAGCCAGGCAGGCCGGCAGGGCGTTCACGTCCGTCAGCTGGGGCATCGTGAGCCCGGACGTGTTCGGGCCAATCTGCGACACGAATGCATCGGCAGCGCCGGAAAGCGCAGTTCCCGCCGGCAGCGCTCCCGACCCTTTGGCGCACTCGGCGTTCCCCGGACATACCGGAAAATTCCCGGATGAGGTTTCGCCGGCAACGTAGGTGTTCAGGAAGGTGTCGAGCGTGATTTCCGTGCCCATGTCGGTTCCCGACCCGCCAAAGTAGCTGGCCGTGCTGCTGTTGGCGGCCGCCGATGTGCCAACGGTGTTCAACCGGGCGATAAACGCATCCCGTCCTCCCCCGGAACTCGCCTGCAGCGGGCCGCAGGTGGTGGCCGACTTCGCGCACAGGTCGCCTGAGTCGGTGAACCCCACCACGCGCGCGTTTCCCAACCCGTCGGTAACGATCCCCAGTCCGACATCGAGGGCCGACCCGCCCAGATAGCTGAAGTAGTCCAGCGGCACCGCCCCCTGCGTCGTTCCCACCACCGCCGGCGTCCCGAACTTGGCGACAAATGCGTCGCCGCCGCCGGCGTTCGAAGATTGGAAGGCGAGGGTGGTGCCGGGTACCACGATGTTGGTGGAGGTTGTGGACCCGGTTATGTACGTTGAGGTGCCGTCATTGGCGATTCCGTAGGCAACGTCGTCCCCGCTCCCGCCGAGATAGGTGCCATAGGAGAGCGTGTATTGCTGCGTGTTGTTGGCGGGCGCGTTCAGCCGCGCCGCCCAGACGTCGATGCCGCCATTCTCGGTGGCCTGATAGGCATTCAGAATCCACGGGTTCGGCGCGCCCAGGTCGGTGAAATTCGTGCCGCCCGCAAGGTATACGTTGAAATTGGTGTCGACCGAGACTGCGCCGCCGACGACGACGCCGTTGGACGGAGTGCTGCCCCCGATGTAGGTGGAATATTGCAGGCTGTTGGCAGTGTTCAGCGAGGGATCGATCTTGCTGAAGAAAAACTGGTTGGCGGCGTTCGCGGCGGATTGCAGCGCGCCGACGGTCGTCGGGAAATTGGATGAGGTAGTGGTGCCGATCACATACACCCGGCCAAGGGTGTCGATGGTCATGTTCGAGGCCGTATCGACGCCATTGCCGGAGAGGTAGGTCGAATACAGGTTCCCGGAGCCGGTGGGGTCGAGTTTAGAAACGAAGGCGTGGCTGCCGGTTGCAACCGGCGCACCCTGGAAGGCGCTGGCGGTCGTCGGATAGTCCGGGGCGCTGGTCGTTCCCGCGATATAAACGTTGAAGCCGCTGTCGACGCCGATGCCGGCCGGGTATTGAATGCCGCTCGACCCCCCGATGTAGGTTACGTAATTCAAGGTCGCCGACGTCACGCCGCCGGTTGTGCTCAGGCTGATCTGAGAAGCGTAAACATTCTCGGTTCCATGGGAGAGGGTGGCGACGGGTGTAACCCCGCCAAACGGCCCGGTGCCGGCGGTGGTCGTCGCTCCCGCCACGTAGATGCGGTTCCCCGAGTCGAGCGCAATCGCCGGGCAATGGGGAACGAATCCCGCACTGGCGCCGGTAATCGCCGTGCAGCTCTCGGTTCCCGCTCCCCCCAGATAGGAGGAAAACGCAAGCACGGGATCGATGACGAGGGCCCGGCTGCGGTCGTAGGGGCCGACCTCGAAACCGGCGCTCGCCTTGCCGCGAAGCACGAACCGTCCGGAAACCGTCCGGACTCCCGCCGGCGTCTTCTGATAGACATGCGGGGCCTCAAAGCGGAGCTCGCTTCCGTCAGCTCCGAGCACCAGGTCGCCGTTGGAGGCGAGCGAGACCGCGTCCGCGCCCTTGAAATCAAGCTCGATCTCGCGCGCATCGCTTCCCGGCGCGACTTCGAAGTCGTACTCGAGCCGGTTTTCGTTTCCGTAGAACGCAAGGTCGATCCCGGGATAGACGTCGCGATAGCGGACGCGCGCAAATTGCGGAATATTGCGCAGCCAGCGCGACCGGTCGTTGCCGATGAAGTAATTGCTGCGCCCGGCGAGAGGGTCCGCGCCCGTAACGCTCGGCTCGGGATTGGCCGCTCCCAGCCGCATCTCGACCGTCCTCTGGGCAAGGCCCGACCGGTTGTGTTCCGGGAGCGCGAGGACAGCCTCGGAGGCGAGGAGGTACAAACCATACCCGCCCGCATGAGCCAGAAATTTCACGCCGGCCGCCGATTGGCCTCGGTTTGGCTCAAAGCTCATGGGGAGGCGCCGAAGGGCGGCCTGGATCTCGGTTGAGCGGGATGGAGGGGTGGCCGGGTGTGCGGGTTCGCGGGCGTCACGTCTTAAAAGAAAAGCGGCGCCCGCCGCCAAAAGGACCAGCATAAACAGGCCGCGAATGCGCGCAAAAGCCGGCCCTACCCCACTGCGGTTAACCATCAGAACCCTCCGAATCCCGATCCATGGAGAAGATATGGGAGAAACAAACGCCCGGCGCGCGATTCCCAAAAACATCGAACATTGCGTGGTCTGGGATGTCCCTGGTCCGGCTGCCGACCGGCTGCCGCGCGACCTGAATGGCTGAAAGTAATTAATTACTTAAACATCTGACGGATACGCTGTCAAGTTTTCGCCCGGTTCAGGTTCAGACGCTTCTTCCCTTTCTGATGCGCGAGGATTCGTCCAGAGATGCCGCGACGTCGCGACGGGAAATTTCAGGTTTGCGGACAGGTTTACACGGACTTTACACGGAACGGATACGATGACGGCGGCAGGCGGCCGTGCGCGAACCAGGCGGACATGAACCACGGAGGGCGAGAGGCGGCGGCGGACGCCATGGTTCAAGGGGCCTGGCTACTTTTGAAGACTCTCCATCTCCTTCTTCACCCGCGCGTACTTGCGCACCAGAATCGCAAGATAGGTCCCATGGATCGCCCACGTCACGATGTAGGCGGCGTACAGGTAATGGATGGAGTTCATTACCCGACCTCGACGAGGGATTCCAGGGCCTGCCGTTCCTCGACCTCGCGCTTCAGAAATTCCAGGCGGTAGCGGGTCCAGGCAAGCAGGCCGGCGAGAGAGAGAAATGCCGCCCAGTTGATGAGCACGGTAACCCACATCCGGGGATCGAGCGAGCCGCCCTGGGCGATGACCGGCGATGGGTGCTGGGTGCGGAAAAACCAGATGGAGAAGAAAACAAAAGGGACGTCGAGCGCCCCGAAAATGGCCCACACGGCGGCGATCACTCCGATTCGGCTGGAGGTCGAAAACCGCCGCAGCATCAGGTAACTGATGTAAATAAGCCAGAGCGCCAGAGTTGAATTCAGGCGAATGTCGGCCGGGTCCCACCAGATGCCCCAGACCGGCCGGGCCCAGATCGGTCCCGTCAGGAGCACAACGCTGCAGAAGACGACGCCGACCTCCGCCCCGACGAGCGCGAGCATGTCGGCCTTGCGGCTGCGGCTGGCGAGAAACACGATGGAGGCGATGAAGTTGGCGGCAAACAGCACAAACGCCGTCCATGCGGAGGAAACGTGATAGTAGAAAATCCGCTGCACGTAGCCCATCGTCTGCTCGGTGGGCGTCCCGAGCGGCCAGGTGGGCGGAGCGAGGTCCTTGTACAGGGCAAGACACAACAGCGCTGCCGTCATTACGGCCAGTATGGTGAATCCGCGTTTCATTCCGCTTTTTTCCTGCACCTCGTTTTCTTATTCACCTTCAAGCACCAGCTCAAACAACAGCAAACAGGTGGTAGTAAAGACTAGATCATACGCCAGGAGCAGAGCGATCCAGAAACGCGCAGGTTCCTCTCCGGTCAGGATGGCACTGGTCGCGTTCACCATGGCGAGGAGCGCGGGAATCGAAATGGGGAACAGCAGCAGCGGGAGCATGATTTCGCGGCTGCGGGCGCGCAGCGAGATCGCGGCAAAGAAAGTCCCGTTGACGACGAGCGCCCAGGTCCCGAGGAGCGCAATCGGCAGCAACTGCCAGGCGGGCCCGAGCGCGCGGAGCTTATAGAAGGCGATGAACAGGGGCGTCATGAGGGCCTCGAGGAGGCAGACAAAAATAAAGTTCCCCAGCGCTTTGGCGAGAAACAGCGGGTTGGCCGGGGCGGGAGACACGCGATAGGCGTCGAGCACCTGATTGCGCAGCTCGCGCGCCCAGGTCTGATTGAGCGCCACAACCGCGGCGAACAAAAACGCCACCCAGATCAATCCGCCGGCGATCCTTCGCGATTCTTCCGCCGTGGGATCAAAGGCGAAACTGAAGATCACCACCACCAGCAGGGCAAAAAACAGCATGGCGTTGATGGCATCTTTCGAGCGCCATTCAAGGCGGATGTCTTTGGCGAGAGTGGCGCGCGTCATGGCCAGAAAGCTCATGGGGCGGACGCCCGCAGCCGGGGACCGCGCTCCCGGATCCTTCCCGCCTCCATGTAGACGAATTCGTCGGCCACTGTTTCAAGCAGCCCCGGTTGATGGGTCACGACGATCAGAGTCTTTCCCCGGTCCCGCATCCCGGCAAGGAGAAGGGCCATTTCCTGAGCCGAGCGATGGTCGAGATTGGAGAAGGGTTCGTCGAGGAGCAGCAGTTTCGGGTCATGCAGAATGGCGCGCGCCAGCGACATTCTTTGCCGCATGCCCTGCGAATACTGTCCCACCGGACGCTCCAGCTCGGGATCGAGCTTCACGGCCCGGATCACTTCCCGGCACCTCTCGGGCGGCCGGCCGTAAAGTCCTGCAAAGTAGCGCAGATTCTCCATCCCGCTCATTTCGTCGTAGAGCATCGAGGGATGGGCCATATAGCCGATCTGGGCGCGAGCACTCCGGCCGGCTTCGTTCGCGAGCACCCGAATCCGCCCCCGCGTCGGCTGCGCGAGGCCGGCGATCGCGCGCAGGAGCGTGGTCTTTCCCGCCCCGTTATCGCCCACAATGACGTACAGCTTCGCTGGCTCGAACTCCGCCGTCACTCCGCGCAGCGCGGCGAAGCGACCAAACTGCTTGACCACGTTTTCGGCCACCACCGTCGGGTTGTGCGCAGCGACCTCAGCCATCGTAGTTTGAAGATATAGCATTTCGAAGAGCCGGTTCGCCGGCCGCGCCGGAGACCCGCGCGGGTCCGCTCACGCACTCCGGCGGTAGAAGTTCAAAGCCGCGTCTCCCTGGTCCAGCCTGCGGATGCGCGCGAGCGTGCCAAACGTCTCCCCGGGATCGAACTTCCTCCCGCTCTCGGCGATCACGAGCGCCCCTTGGGCCAGCCGGGAATTTCCCAGCCGAGTGAGCGTCTCGTGATAGGCGCGCGGCAAAGCGTAAGGAGGGTCCAGAAAAATAAAGTCCGGTCTCACCTCGCCTCGTTCGAGGACAGAGACCGAATCGACCGCATCGCGCTCGAGGAGGTGATAGTGCGCGGCAAGGCCGAGGGGCTCGAGATTGCGCCGGAGGACGTCGAGCGCGGCTTTCGAGCGCTCGACGAAATAAACCATCGCCGCGCCGCGGCTCAGGGCCTCGATTCCGACCGAGCCGGTGCCGGCAAACAGATCCACCCACACCGTTTCTTCGAGCCGGGCCGCATCGCCCGACGCAAGCACGTTGAACAGAGTCTCGCGCAGCCGGTCCGAAGTCGGCCGGATTGGCGCGCCGGCGATCGAATGCAGGCGCCGGCTTCGGAATTTTCCGGCAATGATTCGCATGGCTTTCCCGCGGAGGCGGTATTGTACTCCGGCGCCGTGAGGCGCCGGTTGCGCCGCACGACGGCTCGCGAGAGCGCGTCCGACCGTATAAGATTAAAAGAGGTATATGCGAACCTGGTCAGTTCCTGCGGGGCGAATCTTCGGGGTCGAGATCCGCATCCACCTCTCCTTCGCGCTGCTGCTGCTGTTTGTGGGGACGAACGAGCAGCTGACGCGCAACCTCGGCAGCTCCTCCTGGCGCGGCGCGGCGCTGGTAGCCATCGTCTTCGGCTCCGTCGTCCTCCACGAGCTGGGCCATGCTCTGGTCGGGAAACATTCCGGAGTTCCGCCCAAGGCGGTGGTGCTGTTGCCGATCGGCGGCATCACCATCCTCGATGACTCCGAGCCGGACGTGACCTCGAACTGGAAGCGCGACGTGCGCATCGCCCTCGCCGGTCCCCTGGTTAATTTTCTCGTGGCGGCCCTCGCGGCTTTTGCCGTGAAGGTGGCGGTGCCGGGCGAACGCATCTGGGCCAACCCTTACAACCTGAACTCCCAGAACCTGCCGCACAGCCTGGTGTGGGCCAACCTGTGGCTCGCGCTGCTGAACCTCTTGCCGGCCTATCCGATGGACGGCGGCCGGGTTCTGCGCGCCCTCTTCAGCCGCACCATGGACCCGGTCGCCGCCACCCGGCGCGCGATCAGCATAGGCCGCGGCTTCGCCTTTGCCTTCATGCTCGCAGGCTTCTGGAACTGGTGGCTGGCGGCCATCGGGGTCTTCCTGTTCATCGCCGCCCAGATGGAAGACCGCTCGGCGGTCTTCCGCTCGGTGCTCGAAACGGTTCGCCTGGAAGACATCATGCTGACCGATTTCGCCACCCTTTCGCCGGCCGACACGCTCGAAGACGCCCTCGAAAAGGCCGTGCACTGCCTCCAGGACGACTTCCCGGTCATCCGCGGCGCCGATATGGTCGGGGTGGTCTCGAGGCAGAAGATTCTGCAGACGCTGCGCCGCGAAGGCAACGGCTACGTGCAGGCCATCATGAACCGTATCTTTGACGTGGCGCAGAAATCGGAGTCCTTGTCCTCCGCCTTCCGCAAGTTGAGCGCCCGCAACTTGAGCATCATTCCCGTGGTCGAAGATCAGCAGTTGATCGGGATCGTCACCCTGCAGAACCTCATGCACTCGATGGCGCTGCTGGCCGAGACCCGCAAGCTGCGCAACGCGGCGATCGAGTCCTGATCAGAACCGGTACACGATTCCGATCGAAGCCGCAGGCGCGTGTCCCCGAACATTGCTGACAAACTGCTGCAGGTGGAAATTGGGCTGCCGGTAAATCAGACCGCGGTACTCGGCGCGCAGCGCCAGGCGCTTCCATACCGGATAATCGATTCCCCCGCCGTAGAGAAAGGCCATCGAGGTTTGGCGAGCGGCCCCGAAAGCGGACTGAAACCCGTCGATAAAGGTGTTGCCCGGATTGAACTGCAGGGCGCCTCCGCCGGCGAACACAAACGGATCCAGCTTTTCGAAGTGAAACGGGCTGAAGACGTAGTCGGCGCTGTACTCGCTGATCGTGGTCTGGACCCGGTAGTTGCCCACGGGAATCACGAAGATCTGGGAATCGCGGGTGCGGCCGTAGTTCAGCGCCACCGCATGCGTCCGGTTGAAGTGGTAGCTCAAGCCCCCAAGCAACAGAGGCGAGTTGGTCGAAACGATGGAGACGCTGCGAAGCTCGTTCTCCGAGGTGTGGCCAAACGCGCTGCCCCAGGCCAGGCTGACCTCGAAGCGGCCCGCGTCCTGCTGGGCCGCGGCAGAGGCAGCGAGAAGGTAGACGATCGCGGCGGCGGCGAATGCTTTTTTCGGCATCCGGTTCCTTTCCAGTCGACTCAAATTGATTCTGCTACGGCTTGCGGGATGATACCGGCTTGCTCCCCTTTTTGGTTTGCCTGCGGCCCCTCGGGCCGGTCACGCGTAAATCCCGCGCTGGCGAATCGTATACGCCACGCGGTCGATCGCCAGCATGTAAGCCGCGATGCGGTTGTTGACGTTGTGCTTCTCAGCATAACCGACAACGTCCAAGAACGCGCTGACCATGATGTCCTCGAGCTGGTCGTTGACGACCGACTCCTTCCAGAAATACCCCTGCCGGTCCTGCACCCATTCGAAGTATGAAGTTGTGACGCCGCCGGCATTGCAAAGGATGTCAGGAATCACGAAAACTCTCTTGTCCGCGAGAATGTCGTCGGCCGCCGCCGTGGTGGGGCCGTTGGCGCCCTCGGCCAGGATCCGGCATCGAATGCGATCGGCGTTGCGGCTGGTGATCTGGTTCTCGGTGGCGGCGGGAATGAGTATTTCACACTCGGCGCACATCAATTCCGCCGGGTCGGCGCTTTCGGCTCCGCCGAATCCGGCCACGCTCTGCCGAAGACTGCGGTGCTTCTCGAGGGCCGCGATATCGATTCCCTGCGGGTTGTAGATGGCGCCGTCAATTTCGATCACCCCGATGACCTTGTATCCCCGGTCGGCCATCAGGCGGGCGGCATTGCCCCCCACGTTGCCGAAACCCTGCACAATCACGCGCGTGTCCTCGGGCTTCAGCCCGAGTTTGCGAATCGCCTCATCGCACACGATCAGGATGCCGCGCCCGGTGGCTTCGCGGCGGCCGCGCGACCCGCCGATATTGATCGGCTTGCCGGTGACCACCGAGGTGACGGTCTGGCGGACGTGCATGGAGTAGGTGTCCATCATCCAGGCCATGATCTGTTCGTTGGTGTTCATGTCCGGGGCGGGAACGTCTTTTTCCGGGCCGATGAATTCCACCAGTTCCGCCGTGTAGCGGCGGGTCATGCGCTCGAGTTCGCCCTGCGACATCTTGTGGGGATCGCAGATGATTCCGCCTTTGGCTCCGCCGAAAGGAATGTTCACCACCGCGCACTTCCACGTCATCCAGCTGGCCAGCGCCCGCACCTCGTCAAGCGTCACGTCCGGCGAATAGCGAACGCCGCCCTTTGCCGGCCCGCGGGCGATGGAATGCTGAACCCGAAATCCGGTGAAGACTTCCAGCTTGCCGCTGTCCATCTCAACCGGGATGTGCACGATCAGTTCGCGGTTGGGGTAGCGGAGGACTTTCCACAAACCTTCGTCCAGATTGAGCTTTTGCGCGGCGAAATCGAAGCGCGCAGATTGCGCCTCCCAGGGATTGATCTCCTGCTCAAGCGGAACCGTTTTCATAAGATCTCCGGAATTACCGACCAGCCTGTGCCTGCATCGGTTCGCGCCGGCCGAGGACCGGAAGGCGCAGGCAAACTCTCAGATTCTAGATCCGGCAAGCGAGTTGACGCGGCGCACGTTCCCCTCCGGCGTGCCAGCCGGCCGAAAAGCCGCTATTTTGTGTCGGCTTTTTTCGCTGCGGTTTCCGCCTTCGGCTTTTTGTCCTTGGTGTCGGCTGATTCTTTCGCTGATTCTTTTCCGGACTCGGACTTGCCGCCCGATTCGGTCCCGCCCGAAGACGCTCCCGGCCGCTTCCTGGCGTAGTCGGTCACATACCATCCCGATCCCTTGAACTGCACGGCTGGAGCCGAGATCAATTGCTCGACCCTGCCCCCGCAATCGGGACACTTCTCAACCAGAGGATCGGAAAAAAGCTGGATCCGTTCGAAACGAAGACCGCACTTGTTGCACTGATATTCGTAAAGGGGCATAAGTCGGTAGTGGGAAACTCTGCTTTATGATTTTAGCAGGACATTTCCTGCGTCGCGCCGAACCGGCGGAAAGAGCGCAGCGTTGCGCATCCGGGACAGCGAAAAATGCTCACATTTGAGATTCAGGGATGCTTCCGCGCCCGGGTAGGGGCTCGAATTCGCATGGTCCAGGCCGGCTCCGGCGATTTGCGGGAGATCGCAGGCTCGATTCTTGCTCCGTGCAGCTCCAAGACAACCTGGGACGGAAGGAAAATGTACTTTGCTTTGAGGCACATGCCTCTACCCCAACATTCGACGTAAGTGGTTCAGCCGAAAAGGCATACAGTATTTGCTGGAGCCGCCCTACAGGTTTTATCGAATTGCCCTTCCCAACCCGGAACGCATACCTTGGAGTCATGCCTCGGGCTGCCACTTCCGCAGGTGTGTTCGCCAGCTGCCGTTCGCGCCGGCAGAGGCGCACTACTTTGAGAAAGAAGCGTCTCGTGCGCACGAATTGCCCGTCGCTGCTTTGGATCGACGATTATAAGCCGGGGCTCGAACTGTACCGCGCGATGTTCGAGAGCCAGGGCTATCAGGTCTACACCGCTTCAAGCGGAGAAGAAGGAGTGAGACTCGCGATCAGCCTTCGCGTAGACGTGGTGGTAACCGATTACGAGATGCCGGACATGAACGGCGATGCGGTAACTGAGAAGATCAAGGCGGCCAATCCCAACATTCCCGTGGTCCTTTTCTCCGGAAGTACATTCGTTCCCAACCGTGTTCGCCGCCTGGCGGATGCAGTCTGCGACAAGGCAGGCTCCCGGGACCAGCTCTTTTCCACAATCCATCGTCTGCTGCGCAGGAAACGCGCCTCGTCCCTGCAACCTCGCCTCTAACGAGGGCGTCTGATTAGGGACGTAGGACGAAATCAAGTAGAACGGTAGAACGAAAGCAACGATCGTCAAATTCAGCATGCAGGAGAATAGCAATGAACAAATTATCGCTATGGGTCTGTCTGGCGTTCGCGTTCTTCGTGTCTTCAGCCGTAGCGCAAATGGCGCCCCAAGAACCGCAGGGGGGGACTCAATCTTCGCCTTCGGCATCCCAGCCAGGCCAATATCCGAGCCAGGGAGCGGGTCAAACCAGCGCCGACCAGAACGCGACCACGAAGAGTGAAGCCAACGCCGAACACACGCTCAAGGGATGTGTGCAGTCGGAGGGTGGCTCGTACGTTTTAGAAACCCGGAAGGGCAAACAGATCGCTCTCACCGGCCAGGACGTTTCCTCCCACGTCGGGCACGCAGTTGCGCTGAAGGGCAACTGGGAGGGTGGAAAAGCCGTGTCTTCGGCCGAAGCGGGATCGCCCGCCGGCGCGGGCGCTGCGGCAAAAACCTTCGAAGTGAGCAGCGTCAAGATGATCTCGGAAACCTGCAAAGCGAAAGACAGCACGGGTTCGATGAGCAGTCCAAGCGCCAGCCCATCGGGCACGGGCACGACCACGCAACAGCCTCCGAAGTAACTCGGATCCGATCGGATCGAGAGCCATGGCCCCGGAAGCGCGGGGCCTTTCTTTTTGCGGCGGGAAACGCGAAGGTTCAACCCCGGGCAGATCTCAAGTCACAGACGGGAGAGAGAGAGTAGGTAAACCGGGCCACGAATGCCTGGGGCCGGCCCGGGTCCCTTTGAACGTCTGGGTTCGACGGCCAGTCAGATTCCTGGAGTTCGGCCGCGCCGCATGAGCCCTGTGATCAGAGTGATGACGAACACCACCAGGAAGATGAAGAACAGGAGCTTTGCGAGTCCGGCCGCCGCTACTGCGACGCCACCAAAACCGAATATCGCGGCGATAATCGCGATAATCAGAAATACGAGCGCCCAATACAGCATGCTGCCTCCTCGTGTTCTCGTACTGGAACTATGCTTTCTAAAAAGCATAGCTTTTAGAGCTTCGGGCTGACGATCAGGCCGTCGCTGTACTTCAAAATGCGATTTGCTGTAGGGAAAAGGCTTATTCTGCTTGGGTTTCGAGCGGGTGGGGGGACTCGGGCGGCCTTTCTACCCGGGATCGCGTCAACGCCGCTCTTACTTTTAAGCGCCGGAGGGGCCGGCTTCGGTTCCCTTCAAGCCAAGCTCGGCGGCAATTTGCTCCATCGCACGGATGCACGAGGCGATGTGCTCGTCGAGATCGACGCCGAGATCCTGGGCGCCGCGCGTGATGTCGTCGCGGCTGACGCTCCGGGCAAACGCCTTGTCCTTCATTTTCTTGCGAACGGATTTGGCGTCCACGTCACGGAGAGACTTTCCCGGCTTGACTAACGCGACTGCCGTAATGAATCCTGCGAGCTCGTCGCAGGCAAAAAGCGCCTTTTCCATCGCAGTCTCGCGTGTGACGCCCGTTCGATCGGCATGCGACAAAATAGCGCGGCGGATTTCCTCCGGGTATCCCCGCTCGGCAAGAATTTCGCTGCCCTTGAACGGGTGATCGTCCAGACTCGGATATTTCTCATAATCAAAATCGTGAAGCAGCCCCACCACGCCCCACAGGTCTTCATCGCCCCCAAACTTCCGCGCACACGCCCGCATGCACGCCTCAACCGCGAGCGCATGCCGGCGCAGGCTTTCCGACTGCGTGAACTCGGTGACGAGATTCCAGGCAGCGGTGCGGTCGGGCATGTGCCCAGGATACTCGATTCAAGCTTGACAGGTCGAAAATCAGTCCGCGGCCGGACAGATAGGAACCGCGTCGGGCCAGGGGGGAGCGCCCGGAAACGAATCCAGCATGCCGCACTCGAACACCGTCGACACCGTAAGCGCGACGCTCCGGTTCCGTGGTTCTCATACCGCGAAAGACAGAGGCGAACCTTTATGGTAAACAGCCGATTCCTCCCTGATCCCGCCTGAAACCAGGATTGAATGGGGTTTGTGCCCCAATCGGGGCCGCACGGCGACTTGGAATTTTCCTTGACATTCACAGGCGCTGTCCCGCACATTACCGAAAGCAGCGGAACTCAGGCGCTGGGTTTCCGGGTCTTGCCCGCTCTGGCAACTCCCACCTGTAAATGGCGACGAATCTTGCCCCGGTCGATTCCCGGGAGGTTGTCCGGTGCGACCATTGCCTTCTCGTTCAATTCCGCACATCCAATAATCTTTGCCGGCGCTGCCGCATTTCGCTGGATCAAGATGCGGAGGAGCTCGAAATTCGACCATCACCGGCGCCCGCGACCATGCCGCCGGTGCGGCTAGGCCACCTGAACCTGGCCGCCGCGATCCGGGCCACGCGCCTGCGCAGCGCGCTCAGCCAGCGTCAACTGGCCGACCGCATGTGCGTGCCGCGCACCTACGTATCAAAAATAGAAAACGAAAAAGCAACACCTACGCTTTCCTCGCTCGAACGGCTGGCAAACGCGCTCGAGGTGACTGTGCCCGACCTGCTGAACGGCGGCGAATGCAATCGTCAGGAAGAGATCCGGGAGCTGATGAAAGACGCATTCACCCGGGAGATGCTGCCGTTCGTCTCGTCGCTGAATGGAATGCAGATGTCAAGCATTCTGACGCAGTTGCGCGACATGACAACCCGGCCGCGGAGAAGCGCGTAGCACGCTTTCCGGTCTTTTCCCGTGGGCGGCACCGCGGAGCTGGGACGCGGTTCCCCGGCCCGGGCGTCTTCATTTTCTGACAAAGAGGTTTCGGGGCATAGAGCTGTCTGAGGAGTTTTATGGGGATTAGCCGGGCGAATCAGCCGGCGAAAGCCGGAGCCTAAGTGCTCCGGCTTTTTTTACCGGCCGCGGGCTCGTTTGTGGAGTCCAGCTCAATAGCCCGCAATATGCAAATGGCCTGCACGTTATCCGGAGTGACACCCTTTTCATCTACGGTGTCGAGTTCCTCGAAAGTCGAACGGCTGGAGGCGCTTGCCAGAACTTCAAGGTGGACACCGCCAGAACTGTTTTCCTCCTGCTGAAGCAAACGTCCGCTCGATGAGCGAGGCAGCTATCTGTTTGCTCATGAGCATCGCGCCGCAACGACCGGAGCTTGAAGAGCTTCCCGGTTCCCACCGCTTTCCCTAAGTGCCTGCTCCAACTGCGTGTCTCTCATCCCCACGCACGAGGCAGCTCCCCGAAACAATTGACAATGTCAATTATATATATGCTATCGTCAACTTGTTGGAGGGGCGCCATGCGAGAACCTGTCCTTGACACACAAGTGAGCGCGATCCGTGCATTCAACCGCTTTTATACTCGCAGGATCGGCGTGGTAAATGGAATGGCCAGCAGCCCTTTCGCCCTTGCCGAAGCCCGGGTGTTGTATGAACTGGCCCACCGCGAACAGCCGACGGCCACGGACATCCACAAGGAGCTGGGCCTGGATGCAGGGTACATCAGCCGCATCTTGCGCGACTTCGAACACCGCAAACTGATAAGGCGAAGCCAGTCCAAAAACGACGAACGGCACAAAATTGTATCCCTGACCGCCCAGGGGCGAAGAGCGTTCACGAAGTTGGATGAGCGCTCGAATCACGACGCGGCGGCAATGCTTGAAGCGCTTTCGCCCGCCGAGCGAACCCTGTTGGCGGATGCGGTGCGTAACGTCCGCCGGCTGCTCGGCGATGAGGTGGGGCCAAGAAACGCCTATGTGCTGCGCCAGCATCAGCCCGGCGACTTGGGGTGGATCGTCCATCGCCAGGCTATTCTCTATGCCGAGGAATTCGGCTGGGATGAAACATACGAGGCGCTGGCCGCGGAAATCGTAGCGCAATTCATCAAGAACTACGATTCCGGGCGGGAACGCTGCTGGATTGCGGAAAAGGACGGACAGAGGGCTGGCGGCGTCTTGGTTACCAAGGCGTCAGATGAAATGGCAAAGCTGAGGCTGCTCCATGTGGAAGGAGAAGCGCGCGGGCTGGGAATCGGCAGACGGCTGGTTGAGGAATGCGTGCGGTTCGCGAGGCGGTCCGGGTATCAGAAGATGACGCTGTGGACGCAAAGCACGCTTCACGCGGCGCGGCACATCTACAGACAGGCTGGTTTCAAGATCGTGCGCGAGGAGCAGCATCGCAGCTTTGGGAAGGATCTTACGGCCGAGACCTGGGAACTCAACCTGCTGCTGGCGGCATAGTCGTCCTCGGGGCCGCCTCGGCACATTCCTCGCCGATGGCAGACTGCATCCGACCACAGAGTCAATTCTTTGCGACTTTTTTCTCTCCCGTAGAGTCGCATGGACATGCTCAAAGTCAATATCGCTGAGAAATTCTCTAAAGTCTCTGAGTATTGGAAGCCGTACATTGCCGCCGAACTCAACGGACAACATCTGAAGCTCGACAAGATCAAGGGCGAGTTCGTGTTCCATCATCACGAGCATGAGGACGAACTCTTTCTTGTCGTGAAAGGACGATTCCGTATGGAATTCCTGGACCGTCCGCACGAGTGGGTGAAAGAGGGCGAGTTCATCGTCGTGCCCCGAGGGGTTGAGCACAAGCCCGTCGCCGAAGAAGAATGCTGGTTCCTGCTGTTTGAACCCGCCTCAACGGTGAACACGGGCAACGTGGTGAATGAGCGCACCCATCACGAACTGGAGCGGATCTAGCTTTAGTACTTATGAATCTGAGTACTGAGCCAGGTCACTCTCCGCCGACTTCGGCCGGGTGCGGGTACGGTTTTTCGCCCATCAACCCGCGCCACAGGATCTGGTTGAACTTCGCCGGATCAACCTGGTCCTCCACCCTGAAATCCATGCCACGTGTGGCCGACGCCCAGTAAGCCGCATCGTGCGCCGGCTGCGGAATCGGCCCCCCATTCTGGCGGGGCGGAAGCGGCAGCTGCGTGTTGTACAACATGGCGGAAGGAACCGCCGTGTAACTCCAGGTCTTCTGACTGGTATCAAAGACGTCCGCCATGGCATTGGCAGACGCATCGTTCAGATTGAGATTGCCGACCCCCAGAATTTCCTCCATGGTGCGCAGCATGCTCAGCGTGGTATAGGGCGTCGACACCACCGCCTTCTGCTTCACGTAGGGACCGATCACGAAGGCGATGCTGCGGTGCGAATCGACGTGGTCCCCTCCGTCCTGCGCGTCGTCTTCAATGACAAAGATCAGGGTGTCGTCGCGATAGCGGCTGCGGGAAATTTTCTCCGCCAGCAACCCGACCGCGTAGTCGTTGTCTGCGACCTGCAACTCCGGGGTGTTGACGCCAAGAATGGCCCGTCCGAAATCGCCGGTGTGGTCGTGCATGAAGCGCACCAGAGAAAGGTCCGGCAGTCCGCCGGCGGCGTACTTCGAGTCAAACTCCCGCTCCCACTCTTTGAACCGGTAGTAATCGGGAAGCACATTATCGAAGCCGCGAAAATAAATGTCGGTATAGGGAGCGAGCGCCGCGCTCGTCGGGTACGCCACTTGCGTCCGGGTGGACGCGGGATCGACGAGGGGTGGAATTCTGTAGGCGGCAAACTGCGGCGGCGGGTTGTATCGCCCCAGGTCCACGAAGAAGCCGTAGTTGCGCACCGACCGCCCCCGGCCAAGCACGGCGTTCCATAAATAGCCGGCACCGCGCTGGCCGTCGGGCGAATCGGGTGCAGCGACATCGGCGCCGCCCGCGAGCTCATCGGGATCGTCGGGGGTTGCGGGATTCGCCTGTCTGCGGCCGGCGGGAGTTGGAATTCCGACATTGATATTGCGATTGGTGCCTTCGGTGTCGTAGCTCAACCCACGCCCGGCGTAGTTGACGGGCGCCTCTTTCTCCACCACATCGAGCGCGCGCGCCGAGGTCGACCACGGCCAGCCGTCGAAGCTGACCTCGCTCGAGTCGTAGAAATTGTCGAGCGTCGAGAACTCCCGCGCCAGGCGGTGAAAGTTGGGCGTGACCGGTTCGGGGAATTCGGTGAGCTCGCGGTCGCCGTTCGCCGTGCCGAGATCGCCGAGAACCTGATCGTAGGTCCGGTTCTCCTTCACCACGTAAATCACGTGCTTGATGTGGGCGCGCAGGAAGGCCAGTTTGGCCGCATCGGAGCTCGTGAGGACCGCCTGGAAGTGGTTATTGCGCGCGACCTCGAGGGTCAGCCGGGCGAGCCCGTCCCGGGAGGGAGTCGGGAAACTCTGCAGCCCGGCTTTGATGAGCTGCAGATTGTACTCGTTGGCGCCGCGGCACTGCTGCCGCTTTTCCGGTGTGAGCCCTTTGCAGGAAGCGGGATTCGGCCCGGTCGGCGACTTGCCGTTGACCACATAGGCAAATCTGCCGTCGGCGCTGAAGCTGACGGCATTCGGATACCAGCCGGTGGGAATCAGCCCCACGACGCGACTTTCGGCTGGAGCACGCGCGAGTTCGATCACGGCGACATCGTTCATCCCCCCGTTGGTCGCATACAGGAACCGTTCGTCAGGCGACAGGGTCACGCTATTGGTGTTGCTTCCCTTGAGCCTCGACTTCGAGTGCGGCAGCAGGCCCGCGGGCGCCGTGGCCGGAATGTCGGCGAGCAGGCGCCGGGAGCCCGTGTCGATGACCGCCACCGAATCGGTATTGTCCTCGGCCACGAAGAGCCGGGATTGATCGCGGTTGAGGACCATGCGGTTGGGCTCGCCGGGTACGGGAATGCGCGAGACGACCCGGGGCTCGCCGGCGACGTCGACAACCACGATTTCGCGGTCGCGGACGCTTGAAACAAAGGCGAGGTTGTTTGGCCCGATCGCGACCCACAGCGGGTACTCGCCGCCCGCAACGCCCGCGTGGCCGCGATCCTCCTTGCCGGGACGAAGGTCGAGTTCCCGCCGGACGTTCCACTGGTCCCCGTCCCTGCTGAGAACGCTGACCGAATCGTTGTAATAATTGGCGACCACCAGTTTCGAGCCGTCGCTCGAAACCGCGATGCCCGCGGCGTCGGGCTTGACCGAGAGGCCGACGCCCGCCTGGTGATGTCCGAGGGGGATCGGGCTTCCCTCCTGCTCCGTCCATCTCCCCTTGTCGCCCAGCCGGTAGGCGTGCACATTGTCATCGACGCCTCCGCTGACGTAAAAGTGCGCGCCCGTCGGATCAAAGGCGATTCCGCTGTAGGTGTTCGGGACCTGGATGACCTGCTTTTCAACCGGCCGGCCTCTGGAGATATCGTAGACAAAAACAAACTGGGTGGAATCTTCCGGAATCAAAGCACCCGAGCGGGAACGCAGCAGGTTGTAACCGCTCGTCAGCACCAGCAGGGTCTTGCCATCCGGACTGGCGACCGAGGTCACCGCCTGGCCGGCCACATACTGGGGATTGTCGGCAAAACCCGGGTTGAGGGGCGCGAAGGCAGCGCCCGAGGGAGCAAGCGGGCTGATCCTCTGCCCGGTGTTGGGGAGAACCTGCTGAGCGAACGAGGCCCCGGCCAGGTTCGCAAGAAGAAGGAGAACGGCGATCACTCGTTTGGGTTGCGGCTTCATTTCAGTCCTGACCGAGTCGAGAACAGGGAAGGAAAAGTGTATCCGGATTCGTTCGAGGACGATGATGAATAATTGGTTAAGCGCACCCCGGCGGTTCAGGCCCTTTTTGCGGGCTCGCCCCTTCCCCGGGGTTCGCCGCATGCCACGCTTGTGCCATTTCCGCAGGGGCTTGCGAGCTGTTAAATTAGGCTTTTCGGCTCTCTGTTAGTCCCCGGGGTTGGCGTTTCACCCGGTCAAGGGAGGCTCGGATGCAAATTGCGGTAGTAGGTTCCGGTTACGTCGGACTGGTGGCAGGCGCCTGTTTCGCCGACATCGGGCACGATGTCCTCGTCGTCGACAACGACGAGGAGAAGCTGTCTGCGCTCAAAAGCGGCAGAGTTCCCATCCACGAAAAGTTCCTGCCCGAGCTGCTCGACCGCCATCGCAGCGCGCGCCTGAACTTTTCCGATGACCTGACGAGCGCCGTGCGCGCGAGCTCCGCGATTTTCGTCGCCGTCGGTACGCCCCCCACCGAGCAGGGCGAGGCCGATCTCTCCTATGTGGAGTCGGTCGCGCGGGGCATCTCGGGGGCCATCAACGGCTATAAGGTGGTGGTCGAAAAAAGCACCGTGCCGGTGTACACGAGCGATTGGGTCCGTAAGACCATCCTCCGCAACGGCGCGGAAGCCGACGCCTTCGACGTCGCGTCGAACCCCGAATTTCTGCGCGAGGGCACGGCCGTCACCGACTTTCTCTATCCCGACCGTATTGTCGTCGGCGCCGATACCCCGCGCTGCGCGGATCTGCTCAGGGAAATCTATGCTCCGCTCGCCGATGGGAGCTACTACCTGCGAGCCGACGCCATTCCCCGCCCCGACCGCAGTCAGATTCCGCCGCCCCTGATCGTGACCAGCGCGAAGAGCGCCGAGCTGATCAAACACGCCTCGAACGCCTTCCTGGCGATGAAGATTTCCTTCATCAACGCCGTGGCCTCGATCTGCGAGAGCGTCGGGGCCAATGTCGAGCAGGTCTGCCGGGGCATCGGAACCGACAGCCGCATTGGTCCCCGGTTCCTCAATCCGGGCGTCGGCTACGGAGGCTCCTGCTTCCCGAAAGACCTGGCGGCGTTTCGCGCCGTGGCGCGGGAGTGCGGCTACGACTTCCGGCTGCTCGACGAGGTCATGAACATCAACGAAGAGCAGCGGCAACGCTTTATTCGCAAAGTGCGCAGCGCGCTCTGGACGCTGCGCGGCAAAAAGCTGGGCGTGCTCGGGCTCGCCTTCAAGGGCGGCACCGACGATATTCGGGAGTCGCCGGCCATGCTGCTGATCCGCGCCCTCCTGCAGGAAGGCTGCCAGATCTCGGCCTACGATCCGGCGGCGCGGGAGCGCGCCCGGGAAGCGCTCAACTCCACGGTGCGCTTTGCCGAAGACGCTTACGATGCCGCCCGGGATGCCGATGCGCTGCTGATCCTGACCGAGTGGGAGGAGTTCGGCGCGCTCGACCTGAAACGGCTGCGCTCGGAGTTGCGCTACCCCATCGTCATCGACGGCAGGAACCTGTATGATCCTGAAGTCATGTCGGCGAATGGCTTTACCTATTACAGCGTAGGGCGTCCCGCGGCCAGTCCCGAGCCCGCCTCCCGCGGCTTCGACACCCGCACCCGGGAGAACGCGCGTTCATGAAGGCAAAGGCCCTCGTCACCGGAGGAGCCGGCTTCATCGGCTCGCATCTTTCCGACGCGCTGCTGGCGGAAGACTTCACGGTCATCGCCGTAGACAATCTGCTCACCGGCCGCATGTCCAACATCGAACACCTGCGGCGCGAGGGAAACTTCGAATTCCAGCAGATCGACATCAACCGCCCCTACGATTGCGGGCCCGTCGATTACATCTTTCATTTCGCTTCCCCGGCGAGTCCGGTCGACTACATGGTGCACGGCATCGACACGTTAAAAGTGGGTTCGCTCGGCACCCTGAACACCCTCGATCTTGCCCACAAATATCACGCGAAGCTCCTGTTCGCCTCGACTTCGGAGTGCTACGGCGATCCGCTCGAGCATCCGCAAAAAGAGACCTATTGGGGAAATGTGAACACCATCGGGCCGCGCGCGGTCTACGACGAAGCCAAGCGCTTCAGCGAGGCGCTGACCATGGCCTATCACCGCTACCATGGACTCGATACTCGAATCGTGCGGATTTTCAACACCTACGGACCGAGAATGCAGTTGAACGACGGCCGGGTCATCCCCAATTTCATGAAGCAGGCCCTGCGCGGGGAAGACCTGACGGTATATGGCGACGGCAAGCAGACGCGCAGCTTCTGCTACGTCTCCGACGAGGTGGACGGCATTTTGCGCCTGGCGAAGTCGGACGAGCACTTCCCGGTCAACATCGGAAATGCCCACGAATTTACCATCCTCGAGTGCGCAGAACGGGTCCTCGCCATCACCGGCTCGAAGAGCCGGATCCGCCACGAGCCGCTTCCGCAGGATGATCCCAGGCAGCGCCGGCCCGATATCTCAAAGGCCATGGCGCTGCTCGCGTGGGAGCCGAAAGTCCAGCTGGATGCAGGGCTGGAACTGTCGCTCGAGTACTTCCGCGAGGCGGTCTCGGCCGAGATCCCGGCAAGCACGTGAGCTCTCTTTCCTGGGTCGGCCCCGGGTCGACCTTCGGCCAACGATCGATGTCCTGATTTTCCGGGGGTCCGATGAAGCCAATCCGCGCCCTGTTCTGGGACATCGGCGGCGTGCTGCTCTCAAACGCCTGGGACCACGAAGAGCGCGCACAGGCCGCCGCGCGGTTCGGACTCGACGCCCGGGGATTCGACGAGCGCCATCAGGAGACCGTGGCCGAGTTTGAGGAGGGCAGGATCTCGCTCGACCAGTATCTTGCCCGCACCGTACTGCGCGAGAAAAACGACATCTCCCGCGACGAGTTCAGCCATTACATGTTCTCGCTTTCCCGGGCCCGGGCCGATGTGCTCGAATATGCCCGGGTCCTCGCCCGCCGCTACCGGATGGCAACGATCAACAACGAGTCGCGCGAATTGAATGAATATCGCATTCGAAAATTCGGCCTCGACGGCATTTTCCCTCTGTTTGTAAGCTCCTGCTACGTGGGGCTTCGCAAGCCGGATCCCGGAATCTACCGCCTGGCCCTCGACCTGACGCAGACCTCGCCCGAGGAGTCGTGCTTTATCGACGACCGCCCGGCGAACATTCAAGGCGCGGGCGCGGCCGGCCTGCGCACGGTTCTGTTTGAGGACCTGGACGGGTTGAAGCGGAGGCTCGGCGACGCGGGCGTCGCTCCCTGATCCGCATCGGGGATGAATCGGGGGACCATCGATCTCTTCTCGTGCGATGCCAACTCGGAAGAAACAGCTCCGGATCGCGATGGTGGGCAACGGCGCCATCGCCAGGGCGCACTCGAACGCCTTCCATCAGGTCGGACGGTTTTTTGATCTCCCCTGGGCGCTTGAACCGCAGGTGGTCTGCGGCCGGAATCCGGTGAAACTCGAACCATTCGCCGAACAGTGGGGCTGGCGGGAACACTCGCTCGATTGGCAGGCGGCGGTCTGCCGCCCGGACATCGACATCGTGGACATAGCCGTACCCAACGCGCTCCACGCGCAGGTGGCGCTTCGGGCGCTTGGAGCCGGGAAGATCGTGTTCTGTGAAAAACCGCTGGCCGCCAATTTGTCCGACGCCCGGGAGATGGCGCGGGCGGCCGAGCGCGCGAAAGTCCCCAACCTAGTATGGTTCAACTATCGCCGCGCGCCCGCCGTCGTGTTTGCCAGGCGGCTCATCGAGGAAGGCCGGGTGGGCGAGATCTATCACTACCGCGCCCATTACTTCAATCAGTCGGGAGTGGATCCGGCCAAAGCGCACACCTGGCGTTACCGCCTTGCCGAAGCCGGCTCGGGGGCAATCGGGGATCTGCTCACGCACCTGGTGGAGACGGCAATCTATCTGAACGGGAAACTCGCGGAGCTTTCGGCGATGAAGCACACCTTCGTCTCCGGACGCGAGGTGGACGATGCGGTCGCGGTGATGGCGCGGTTCGCCCACGGGGGCCTGGGAACTTTTGAGGCCAGCCGCTTCGGGGTTGGCAGAGCGAACGGATACGGCTTTGAGATCTACGGCTCGAAAGGCAGCCTGGCGTTTGATCAGGAGGAGATGAACCGTCTGCGGTTTCTGGACGCCACCGAGCCCGCCCCCACCCGGGCCTACCGCGACATTTTAGTGACCGGGCCCGGCCATCCTTACTCGACGAACTTCTGGAAGCCCGGGCACCTGGCGGGATATGAGCACACCTTTATTGCGACTCTGGGGGATTTTCTGGAGTGCCTCAGAACGGGCGAACCCTTTCATCCCGACTTCCGCGATGCAGCCGAGGTCGACGCGGTCGTCGAAGCCGTAGAGGCCTCGGCGGCTTCGAGGCAATGGACCCGAATCCCGATTTAAGAATTCCTCGCGGCGCGGCGCGCCTTCGGCCTGCATTCGACTTCGCCAGGCCGTCCAGAATCAGGGGAAGAGCTCGGCGTCTTCGAACCGGCTCCCCTTCCGGTCCTTCTCCGAGAGCAGGGGCTCGCCCGGGTTTCCCCAGTCAATCTTCAGCCGGGCGTCATTCCACAGGACGGTGCGCTCGAACTCGGGGAAGCGGAATTCGGTTGTCTTGTAAAGGACGTGCGCGCTTTCCGACAACACATAGAATCCATGCGCAAATCCCGCGGGAATCCACGCCAGGCGCCGGTTTTCGCCCGTGAGCTTCACCCGGTGCCATTGTCCGAAGCTCGGAGAGCTGCGCCTGAGGTCGACGAGCACATCGAGGACCTCGCCGGTCACCACGCGCACCAGCTTCGCCTGCGGTCTTCCGACCTGGTAGTGCAGGCCGCGCAGGACCCCCTGTTTCGAGCAGGAGTGATTGTCCTGCACAAAGGTCTCGCGGATGCCGATTTCCGAAAAGGTCTGCTGGTTGTAGCTCTCGAGGAAGAACCCGCGGTTGTCCGAAAACACGCGCGGCTCAAGGACCAGCGCATCGCGAAGAGGGGTGGGAACGACGTTCATGGCCGCCTCTTCAGAAGACCTTTTCTTTCAGCATCTGCACCAGATAGGCTCCGTATTCATTGTTCTTCATAGCGCCGGCGGCGCGCTCGACCTCCTCGGCGGTGATGTACCCGTAACGGTAGGCAATTTCTTCTGGACAGGCGACCATGAGGCCCTGGCGGGTTTCGATGGTCTGAATGAACAACGAGGCCTCGAGCATGGCCTGGTGCGTTCCGGTATCGAGCCACGCCATCCCCCGGCCCATCACGGCCACCTCGAGCTCGCCGCGCTTGAGATACTCGCGGTTGATATCGGTAATTTCGAGCTCGCCGCGCGAGGAGGGCTTGAGCGAGCCGGCGATCTCGACCACCTGGGCGTCGTAAAAATACAGCCCGGTAACGGCATAGCGCGACTTGGGCACCCGCGGTTTCTCTTCGAGGCTGACCGCCTTGCCCTGAGAATCGAATTCGACCACGCCGTAGCGCTCGGGGTCGTGCACCGGATAGGCAAAGATTCTTGCGCCTTGTCTGGGTCGAGCGGCGTCGAGGAGGCTCTTGGCGAGGTCGTGTCCGTAGAAAATGTTGTCGCCGAGAACCAGCGCGCACGAGCTCGCCTGGATCCATTCCCTGGCGATCAGGAAGGCCTGGGCAATGCCTTCCGGCCTGGGTTGAGCCGCGTAGGCCAGGTTCAGGCCGAAGCGCGAGCCGTCCCCGAGGAGGTGCTCGAACCTCGGCAGATCCTCCGGAGTGGAGATCAGCAGGATCTCCCTCAGCCCGGCGAGCATCAGGGTCGAGAGAGGGTAATAGACCATGGGCTTGTCGTAGACGGGCAGCAGGCTCTTGGCGACGGCATTGGTGACCGGGTAGAGTCTCGTGCCCGAGCCTCCGGCAAGAATGATTCCCTTGTATTTTGACGAGCGCGGCGGCTCCGACGCCGGCTGGGACCCTGTCGACGCCCCGTCCCGGCCCCTCACCGGCGCACCAGCCCGTCCAGGACATCGAAAAACTCCGGGTAGGAGATCACGGCGGCATCGGCGCCCCGGATCTCGGTCTCTCCCTGCGCCCGGAGCGCGGCAATCGAAAATGCCATGGCGATGCGATGATCGCCGAACGAGTCAATCGACGCTCCCTGCAGTTTTTGTCCGCCGGCAATGGCGAGCCCGTCCTCGAACTCCTCCACCTCCGCTCCCATGGCGCGGAGATTGGCCGCAACCGAGGCGATGCGGTCCGATTCCTTTACCCGCAGCTCGCCGGCATTGCGAATTTCGATCCCGTCTTCGGTGTAGGGCGCAATGGCGGCCAGGACGGGGATTTCATCGATCAGAGCCGACGTATCGTCGCCCGCAATGCGCGCGCCCTTTAACCTTCCGCCCCGGGCGAGCACCTGTCCGACCAGCTCTCCATGCCGCTCCCCCAGATCGCTGGGGGTAATCGCGAGCCCCAGGCCGGCCAGAATATCGAGCAGCCGCGCACGCGTCGGGTTCAGCAGCAGGTTGGAGAAGGTGATCCGGGAATCGGGATAGAGAGCTGCCGCGCACAGAAAAAACGCGGCGCTTGAAATGTCGCCGGGAACCAGGGCCTCAATGGCATGCAGAGTCTGGCCTCCTTCGATGGAGGCTTCCTTCGGGCCCCGCTCAACCCGGGCGCCGAAGGCCTGTAAGGCCAGCTCGCCGTGGTCCCGGGTCGCAGCCGGCTCGGCCACTCGAGTGGCGCCTCGCGCATAGAGCCCGGCAAAAAGCAGCGAGGTCTTGACCTGGGCGCTCGCAACCGGCAGCCGGTAGTCGATGGCTTCGAGTTTGCCGCCGGTAAGACGCAGCGGGGGCCGGTCGAGGTCGCGGGCCGCGATCCTGGCGCCCATCTGCTCGAGCGGCCTGATGATGCGCGCCATGGGGCGCCGCGAAAGCGACGCGTCGCCCACGAGCTCGCTCGCGAACTCCTGTCCGGCGAGGATACCCGCCAGCATGCGAATCGTGGAGCCGGAATTTCCGCAGTCGAGCGGAACCTCCGGGGCCGCCAGTTTTGGACCTTTCCCGTGGATGGCGACCGCATTCCCGGTTCGCTCGCAATGGACCCCGAGGCGCTCGAGGCAGGCGAGGGTCGACGAGCAGTCGGCGCCGGTTGAGAAGTTTTCGAGTTTGGTCGCGCCGCTCGCAATGGCGCCCAGCATGGCGTAGCGGTGGGAAATCGATTTGTCTCCCGGCGGGCTCACCGCCCCCTGCAGGCTCTTTGCCGGCTTGATGACCACTGACTTTTCTGCGGACATGGATCACTCCAAGATCACTCCAATATAGCGGATAGCGAATGCACTCCCGATTGCGGGCAAGCACCTTAGTGGGTTGGGGACGGTTGACGACCGGCTCGAGGAACATCCACAATCGGTCGTCGCTGCCGGTTTCCTGATCCGCACGCCAAGTAACCGAAGTAATTAGCAGTGACCTTGCGGTGTCCCCGATACCGCTTTGGGACAAAATCAAGCAAAAGGAGAGTGTCAAGATGCGATTACGTCGAACCGTTCAGGGTTTCAGCTTGATCCTGCTGGCGTCCCTGGCTCTTGCAACCGTTGCAACCGCACAAGAAGAAATTTCGCCGGGCACTGAAAAGGGGATGTTCCGGCGCTATCCGGCAAAGCTCCACGCCCCCAGCACTTCCCTCGAAGCGGTGCGGGCGGCGGCGGCCACTCCGCTGACCACATTTAACGGCTCCTTCACCTACAGGGGCCGAACCTACACCTACAACATGGTGGGCCGAGCGCCGTCGACGGGCGCCTCGACCACGGTGGCGGTGGAGATCATTCCCATCAAGATCGTGATCACCAACCGCAGCGGCGTCAAAACCAGCTTTGATCCGGGGCACACGCTTTCCAATGGAAGAACGGTGACCGCGAACACCGTGGCGTCCCCCGTCTTCAAGGCCATTCCCTTTACCTCGGGCGGCGTGAGCATGGGCACCACGCAATACACCGACGCCTTCCAGCGGGCCAACTTCTGGGGCACCGTGAAAAGTCACACCGGATACCACCTTCTGCTTGGCGGACCGACCGTGCTTGCCGAACAGACCCTCAGCCCCCCGGCGGCCAAAGGCATAACCGGCGTCGTGTTTGGCTTCAACGCCGGCCTGGTCGACATCAACTGGTTCGATGGCCAGGTGCAGACTTTGATTTCAAAACTCGGCATTCAACCGAACACGCTCCCCATCTTTCTGACCAACGACGTGTATCTGACCGAAGGCGGCCAGTGCTGCATTGGCGGTTACCACAGCGCCACGGGCACGATCGCCGCGCCCCAGGCCTACGCGCACGCCACCTACGTGGACCATGCCGGGACCTTCTCGCAGGATGTTTCCGCGCTGTCGCATGAGGTGGGCGAGTGGGCGGACGATCCGCTGGTCGTCAAGACCAACGGCAACAATACTCCGTGCGGCATCCTCGAAGACGGTGATCCGCTCGAAAACAACGCGAATTTTGGCGGCTTTCCCTTCAAAGGCACCAACGGGTTCACCTATAACCTGCAGGACCTGGTCACGCTGCCCTACTTCGGCGCGCCTCCGAGCACATCGGTCAATGGCGAGTTCACCTTCCACGGTGAAGCCTTGACGGTTTGCGAGAACGGGTCCTAGGCCCCTCCTGCGGGTCTCCGGGTGAGCGGTCGGGTCTTCGGCCAGGGCCATTCGCCTGCAGTCGTTTCACGGGGTTCACTGCGGCAACCGCCTCAGAGCAATCTGAGGCGTTTGCTTTTTCGGGCGGAAACTCAGGCAACCGAATCCAGGAACTGCCGCAGCACTCTTCCCACTTCTTCCGGCTGCTCCCACGCCGAATAGTGGCCGGCTTTCGCGACCACCTTCATCTGGCTCCGGGGAATCTTCGCCTTCATGGCTTCGGCCTCCGGGATGCCGGTCATTCGGTCTTCGTCTCCGGTGAGAATCAGGGTGGGGACGTCGATTGTGGAGAGAATCGCACGCGAATCAGCCCGCTCGGCCATGCCGCGCTGCACGCCCGCGACGTCTTCGGCCGACATGGCTCGCATCATCCCGAGCGAGCCTCGGACCAGATCCGGACGCAGGAGGCGGGTGGTTTCCCCCAGACACTTTTCGAGCATGCCTTCAAAAAATGTCCCGGTCCCGCGCTCGAGGACGTCTTTTGCCGATTCGAGGCGGGCATTCCGCGCTTCCGGCGTGTCGTCGGGCGCCTTGGTATTGGACAAGACGAGCGCGCGCACGCGCTCGCGCGACCGCCGCCAGAACTCGAAAATCACGTATCCGCCGATCGAGACCCCGACCAGAGGCGCGCGCTCCACTCCCGCATCGTCCATCACACGGACGACGTCGGCCGCGTGTTTTTCGAGGGTCGCCGGAGCTTCGCCCAAACCGGACTCTCCGTGACCGCGCAGGTCCGGCATGATCAGGCGGTAGCGTGCGCCGAGAAATTGCGCCGCCGGCAGCCAGAACTCGTGATGAAGAGGAAACGGATGCAGCAGGATGACGGCGGGACCGGCGCCCGTCGTGTCGTAGAAAATTTCCGCGTCGCCGCTTGTGACCTGGGGCATTCAGGAATTATAGGGAGAGCCCGCAAGGCGCGCGACCGAATCGGCGGGCGAGGCCGGCGGAGGCCTCATTCTGCCAGCCCGTCTTCAGGGGTTGGTGGCCTGGCCGGCTGGCTCCTGTGCGGGCAGCAGAGGGTACGGCTCCTCCGGCATGAGGACCCAGGCGATCGGGTAGGAAAGAAAACCGATCACGGTCATGGCCGAGGCGATAAGCCAGAGAACCCGGACGATGGTCACATCCAGACTGAAATACTCGGCAAAGCCCATACACACACCGGCAATTTTCCGTCCGTCGCGCGGACGGACCAGACGCTTGCGCGTAATTACGCCCCCAATTCGCCCACCGCAATAGGCGCAGACGTTCGCATCGTCCTGAATCGCTTTTCCGCAATGGTTGCAGTACATAACTCACCTCCGCAAAGCTTGGCGCCCCGGATTAGGATACGCGGATTTCCGCGGATGGTTCCCCGGAAATGCCGCGAGCCGGCGTCCGAATCCACCCCCCTCGGTCATGAGCCCCGGTAGGGATCTTTCATCCGTTTCCGCGCGACGTCGGCCGAGGCCGAATGCGCATCGAGCGCAACCACGGCTTGATACTTCTTGAGCGCCAGGTCGCGCTTTGCGAGCAGATCGTACATCTCGCCCGCCCCGAGCGCGGCTTTCTGCGCAATCTCGGGATCCGGTTTTGCGAGTCCGCTCACCTCTTCGTAGGCAGAAGCGGCCGCCGCATAATTTTTCTGGCTGCGGTAAAGGTCGCCGAGCGCCGTGGCCGCGATTTCGTAATGCAGGCCGGAGTACTTGCCTCTGCGGCCGTCCTGCCACACCCGCCGGTAAACCTCCTCGGCCTCGCGCTCTTCGCCCTTGGCATTCAGCAGGTTCCCTTCTTCGACGGCGAAGAGCAGGTTGTGGGGAAAGGCGGGCTGCAGGGAGCGAAGGATGCGAAGCGACTCGTCAAAGCGCCGCTCCCGGCGCAGGAATACCACCAGCATGATCTTTGCGTCGAGGCTCGCGTCGCCCGTTCCCGCCGCGGCTTCCTGCAGGTACTCGAGGCCCTTCTCCTTGTTCCCCCCGAGCCCGACCATGCTGGAGGCGGTCTTGACGGCCCAGGGCAGATTGCCGACCACATAGTTGTGCGCGCCGACGATCAGCTTGGCATCGAGGTTTCCGGGATCGAGAGCCAGCACTTTTTCGTGGTCGCGACGCGCCGAAACCGCATTGCGCAACGCCGAAACCCACGCATGTTCGATCAGCCCCGTATAGGTGGCGAACTCCGCCCGCGTGACGCCCCGCGAGTAGAGCGCGGCAACCTGCTTCGGATCCCGGTCCAGGCGCTCGTCCTCGATGGCGAAGGCCTTGGCGACGAGCGATTTGATCCCGGCGCACACCCGCTGGTCCGCCGGCTCGTGGGCCGCGCTGAGGAAGCTGTCGTTCGCGTACTCGCCCGAACTCAGCGCGCCGATGCGGTACAGCTCGCGAAACAGAGTGACGGTCAGCAGATGGTTTATGGCGTCGGGGTCGTCCGGATGCCGCTCGTATAAGGCCTTGAATTCCTGGACGGAGCGGTCAAACTCCATGTTGTAGAAGTGCTCGAAGGCCAGCGCGCCGAGCGGCTCGCGGGCCCGGCTCGAGCGCCCGGCGAGCGATGCATGGGCTCGCTCGGCGGCCGGCCGCGAAAGGGCGGGATAGGGGTGCTGGGCCCACGCCAATACGGTCACAAATGCTAGCGAAAGGGCACGAAATCCATCGCGGAATGACAAGGAAGAACCGTTAAGGCCCGAGCAGAGGTCCCGAATTATCCGGCAACTGTCGGCTCCGGCGGACCAATTGGACAGACATTATATTCTACAGAATTTTGAAGCGCGCCGTTTGCGAGCACATTTTTAGAAACTTTGCACTATTAGAGTAATTCTTGCCATGCGAAACGCCCCGAATTTCAATAGATATGGCGTAAGTCAATGAATTAATTGCACTCTTTGTGGATATGCTTTGGCACCAAACGTGCGCTCCCGCACACCGACGTAGAGGGAAGATGTTATGAGCGATGCGGTTCACAACGTCCAGCAGGAATTTTGGCGCCCTCCCCTGTCGCAGCCCACCGCTACGACAAATCTGGCCGAAGCCTGCCGGCGGTGCGGGACCGAATTCATGGTTGGCGCCGCTTTTTGTCATATCTGCGGCGCCACCCGTCATCGTGCGAATCTGATCGCATCCTCGAGCTGGGGGAAGGATTTCGGCTTCCTGCGGGTGCTTGAATTTTCAAGCGTCAAGACCTGGTTCGGATTGCCGCTTGCGGCCCTGTGCGCCTTCCTCGTCGGGATGGGTTTCCTCGGGGTCGCCCTCTCCATGGGCTTCATCAGCGTACACGACACCTCGGGTTTTCAGGCCGTGCAGCTCTGGCGCATCCAGTGGCTGATCTCGGCCTGCGCCGCGTTCCTGGCGGGAATCCTTCTCAGAAGCCGTAAGCCCCAAAAGTAGCCGCCTCGTCTCGCTAGGACTCGAAGACCGTTCCTCCATAAAAATGGTTCAGCGGACCGCTGCCTCCGCCGATGGCATAGCTGTTCCGGATCGCCAGCAGCACATAGGCCTTGGCAAGCAGAACCGCCGTCTTGAGAGGCCGGCCCCGGGCGAGTTGACAGGCAACGGCGCTCGAAAAGGCACATCCGGTGCCGTGGGTGTTCGAGGACGCAATACGGCCGGCGCGGAAGATCTCGATTCCGCTCTGCGAAGCGAGCACGTCCATCGCGCGCTCGAGATGCCCGCCCGTAACCACGACGGCCTTGGCTCCCATCGCGCGCAGCCGCTCGGCGGCAACTTTCATCTGGTCAAGGTTTCCGACTTCGAGGCCTGTGAGCGAGCGCGCCTCATCGACGTTGGGAGTCATCACATCTGCGAGCGGCATGACTCGTGCGAGGAGGACTTCGACTCCACCGGGGTCAAGGAGCGAAGCGCCGGAAGAGGACCTCACGACCGGGTCGAGGACGATGTTTGCCGGCCTGGCCCGCTCGAGAAAGCCGGCCACGGCCTCCGCCACCCCGCCATTTGCCAGCATCCCGATATGTACCGCCGAGACCTTCACGTCCTCGATCAACTCCTCCAGGCTCTCTGACAGGAACTTTGGATCAACGGGCGCCACACGGCGCACGCCCAGGCCCGACTGGACGGTAAGCGCCGTGATAGCCGACACACCATAGCAACCGTGCGCCGCAATCGTCTTGATGTCAGCGGTAATGCCGGCGCCCGAAGAGGGGTCAAAGCCGGCAATGGTCAACACGACGGGCGGCGATTCCACCATGGTCGGAATGTACCGAAAAGAGCCGGCTGCCGCAAAAATTGGTCCGATTGGGGCGGGCCTTTGGCTGCCGGCTGCTGAGTGCACACAAACACGGAAACCCTTGTACTTTGGCCTAAGTTGCGGAAAAGCCACAGTCGATATATTTACTTACATATTACTGAGTCATTCATAGATTAACTTATAAGTAAGTAACCATGGCGCCAAGATCGGCCCGCGAAGCATTCGCGTAACTATAACCGTAAGAAGGTACTTGTACATGGCTTCCCCGATTGACACGCCGCCTGGCGGCACCCTAGCATTCTTAAAATTGAAATCAAGGTTTCGGTCCGAAGGGAGACTCTCAGAGATGGAGGTCGTTTGATGCGCATCGAGACGGCTCGGAATCTGGCCATTGCCTTGCTGGTCGGATTGGGAGCAGCTCACGGACCATCAGCCAGCTCAGGGTCCGAACCAAAAGCACGATCCTCCGCGCCCCCTGAGGTCATACGAATTGGGGAGACGCTTTACCCAGTAGACCAGCCCTACCAGGTTGGAACGGCGTCGTGGTATGGCGAATATTTCGAGGGAAAGCCAACCGCGAGCGGCGAACCCTTCAACATGTACGACCTGACAGCGGCCCACCCGAGTCTGCCGCTAGGGACCCTGGTAAGAGTAACCAACCTCAGGAACCGGCGTTCCGTGGTGGTTCGCATTAACGACCGCGGTCCGGTCGTGCCGGGCCGCATCATCGACCTCTCCTACTACGCGGCCTGGGTCCTGCGCTTCGACCAGCTCGGCCTGCAGCGGGTACGTCTGGACGTCGTTCCGGAAAAAAAGAAGTCTGCCTTCACCGTTGTGACACTTCGCCAGCCCGCCTGGTAGCAGCGGCTTAAGCAAAGCAAAAATGCAGGTGTCGACGTGTGAACGCACCCGACTGGACCGTCTCTCCCGGTTCAGCACCTCGCGCCCTGCTTCTTCTTTTTTTTTTCGGTCGATGTCCTCCTGACCCGGCTTGAGGGCCGCGGGGAGCGCCCGCTCGACGGCAAGGAACGCGGGGGGGGGACGAATTCGCGTCCTGCGGCGCCGCATTCTTTTATTCGTCCCCCCGGCATTCGTCCCCCCGGCATTCGTTCCCCGGGTTCCCGGCGTGAAGCGCATCCGTGAGCGGGCCGCGGCTCGTCGAGTGGGGTCAGGCCTTGCTCGCCTGTGCGGCCATTTGCTTCATCATCTGGCGCATCGCGGCTAAGTGCCCCGGCGCCCGCTTTTCGATCCAGATCTCGTACTTGTTCGCAGCCTTTTCGAGATTGGCGAGGAACAGCGGATTTGAGAATAACTTGCGGCCTTCCTCGAGGGTCGGCTTCAAGCGCTCAAAAACGAAGAACAACTCGCCATTGGTCTCGAAAAACAGATCTTCATGCAGCAGCCCGTGATTCAGATACGCGCACGCCTGGTCCCAGTAGCCGACGACCATCATGAATGAAGCGCCGGCCTCGGTTCCCATGGGCGCGACGCGCTGCGCCTCTTCGACAGTGTTGGCAAAGTAGTTTTTGGTAAACCAGTCGCGCGCCTGACGCAGCCGCGGCTCCCGGCGGAGGTCGAAGATCTTGAGTTGGAGTTCTCCCTGTTCATGAGTCGGATTCGCAGCCATCGTTGTTCTCCTTTTCGTCTTCAATTTCAGCCGTGTAGATAAACCTACAGACTTTGCAGGAGATTTTATCCTCCTGCTTGGTTAGTCGGACGGCCCGGACCGAAATCGACAAGGCCGCTAAAAAAATGAAGCATCCGGCACATTCAGGTGGGGGAAGGCCACCGCCTGCCGAACGTCGATTTCGCTTAAACTTGTAAGCCATGGGCCCTCAGGCAAATTCCTCATCGCGAGCCTCTGGCGGTCCCAGGCTGCCAACCGAGGCCCGGCTGATCGTGGCCCTCGATGTCTCCTCCTCTGCCGGTGCGGGCAAGATCGTCAGCGCGCTGGGCGATTCGGTCCTCATTTACAAAGTCGGAATGCAGCTCTACACCGCCGAAGGCCCCAGGATTGTGCGCGACCTGGTTGAGTCCGGACGGCAGGTTTTTCTGGACCTCAAGTACCACGACATTCCGACGACGGTCGGCGCGGCCGTCCGCGAAGCCGCGAAACTCGGCGTCAGCCTGTTGACCGTCCATGCCTCGGGAGGAGCGAAGATGCTCCGCGCAGCCGTTGAGGCAGCCGGCAACAGCCCGGGACAGGCGGCGGGTGTCGAAGACCGCCGGCCCGGGATTCTCGCCGTGAGCGTTCTGACCAGCATGGACGAGAGCGATCTGAGCCAGACAGGCGTCTCGGGCCCTGTGCGAGACCAGGTAGTGCGGCTCGCTTCGACGGCTCTCGATGCCGGATGTCGAGGGGTGGTGAGCTCGGCGCAAGAGGCAAAGATGCTGCGCGACAAGTTCGGACGCGACTTTCTGATCGTCACTCCGGGTGTGCGGCCACGAGGCCAAGAGCGCCTCGATCAGGTGCGGGTCGTGACCCCGGCCGAGGCGATCGCCCTCGGGGCTTCGCACATCGTGGTGGGAAGACCGATTACCGGGGCCGAAGACCCGGCCCGGGCGGCGAAGGAAATCCAGGAGGAGATTGCGTCAGCCGTGAACAGCTGACCCGGATTTCACACGGTCTCCAGCTGGCGAGTAGCCAGCGCGCGGGGCAAATCGGAAGTCAGAGGGGAATCAGAGCTTCTCGTAGAAATCGCAAGCCGAGCAGGAAATGAAGATCCCGCCTGACACCCCGCGTTCACGGTCCTTTACGCGCTTGACGATCCGCGTCGGCTTCCCGCACTTGGGGCAGTCCGTGCTCTTGGAGGTATCCATCATTTTTTTTCGATCGGCGGTCTTGGCAATCTTGGGCATGGTTCTCCTGGATTCTGTCGGGGGTATGGGTTTCATTTTAGCATCCAGCCGTGGGCTCGAGGCCCGCATGGCGTCCCGGCAAATGCCCCGAAAGCCCTGATTCGACCGGGCATTCGACTGAAGGATGTCCGGGTTGGGGACTGTCGAAATTGCGATTCCATCCATCGGATTTTCCGGGTTGACGGCAGGCGGGCCGGCAGGATAAGTTAAGCTTTCATGCTGGTTCGGCACCATCCTCACCCTCACCACCACGCGCACGGCGCGAGGGCAAGGGTGTGGGGCTGAATTAAGCCAACACGAGTTTCCTGGCCCGCTGAAGCGCACAGAGTTTCAGCGGGCTTTTTGTTTCCGGCAACATTTCCGCAGGGAGAGACAGAAAGGGCCGTTTCCGCCGAATCCTCGGATTCGTGTCTCGGCGGCCATGGTGAAAGCTATAGGGTGAAATCTATGAAGATTGATTTTGAAAAAATGCAGGGCCTGGTTCCATCCGTTGTGCAGGATGCGGCGAGCGGCGACGTGCTCATGCTCGGGTTCATGAACCGCGAGGCGTGGGAGACAACCCAGGCGAAGGGCTACGTGACCTTCTACAGCCGCACCCGCAACCAGCTGTGGACCAAAGGCGAAACCTCCGGCAACCGGTTGAAAGTGATTTCCGCTTCGACCGACTGCGACCGCGATTCGCTGTTGATCCGGGTGGAAGTGGAAGGCGCGGGGCTCGTGTGTCACGAGGGGACCCGCTCCTGCTTTACCAAAGCCATTCCCATCCCTGGGGAGCGGATTTCCCCGGAGACCGGGCAATGACCATTCGGCTGGGGATTCCCAAAGGCAGCCTGCAGGAGGCGACGCTCGAGCTCTTCGCGCAGGCGGGACTGCCCATTCACGTCAATTCGCGCTCCTACTTTGCCTCGACCGGCGATCCGGAGATCGAGTGCATGCTGATCCGCGCCCAGGAGATGGCTCGCTACGTCGAGCATGGCGCGCTCGACGCCGGCCTCACCGGACTCGACTGGGTGGTCGAAAGCGGGCTCGACGTGGTCGCGGTGGCCGACCTGATCTACGCCAAACAGAGCCGCGGAAAAGTGCGCTGGGTGCTGGCGGTGCCCGAGAGCTCGCAGTATGAAAGGCCGGAAGACCTTCAGGGCGCGATCATCGCGACCGAACTCGTCAACGTCACCCGCAAATACTTCTCCTCCCGCTCGATCGACGTGCGCGTCGAGTTTTCCTGGGGCGCAACCGAAGTGAAGCCGCCGATGCTCGCCGACGCCATTGTCGAAGTCACGGAGACCGGCAGTTCGCTGCGCGCCAATCACCTGCGCATCCTCGAAACCGTGCTCGAAAGCAACACGCAGATCATCGCCAACAAGACCTCGTGGCGGGATTGCGCCAAGCGCCGCAAAATCGACAACCTTTCGCTGATGCTGCGCGCCGCCATGGAAGCCAAGGACCACGTCGGCTTGATGCTGAACGTCCGCAAGCGCGATCTCGAACGCGTGCTCGCGGTGCTGCCGGCGCTCAAGCGCCCCACCATCTCGACGCTCAGCGATCCCGAGTGGCTGGCGGTGAACACCGTGATTGAGGAATCCGAGGCGTGGCAGGTGATTCCCCGGCTGAAAGAGGCCGAGGCGCAGGGCATTGTCGAATATCCGCTGAACAAGGTGGTCCTCTGATGCGGCTCCTCCGAGGCCGGCGAGCCGGGGAATATGTGGCGGAACTCGAGCGGCGCGGTTCGCGGCTCGAAGAAATTGAGCCGGCGGTCGCGCGCATCGTCTCCGAGGTCCGGACCCGGGGAGACGCCGCGGTCCTCAGTTGGGCGCGCGAGTTCGATGGGCTGCGCCAAGGCCAGAGTCTTCGCGTCGGCGAGCGCGAGTTGCAAGCGGCCTGGGAGGGCCTGCCGCGGGAACTCCGTTCGGCCTTCGCCGGGGCCGCCCGCAATATCCGGCAGTTTTCCCGGTGGCAAAGGCCCAAGCCATGGAGCCATGCGCGCAACGGAATTTCGCTCGGCCAACTGGTGCGGCCGCTCGATTCGGTCGGCTGCTATGTTCCGGGCGGGCGTTTTCCCCTGGTCTCGACGCTGCTGATGACGGTGATCCCGGCGCAGGTGGCGGGGGTAAAAGACATTCGCGTGGCTTCGCCGCGGCCGAGCCCGGAAGTGCTCTCCGCCGCCTGGATGCTCGGGGTCCGCGAGTTCTACCGCGTCGGCGGGGCGCAGGCCATTGCCGCGCTGGCCTATGGCACGCAGACCATCCCCCGCGTCCGGAAAATTGTCGGCCCGGGAAACCTGTACGTCACCGCCGCCAAGAAACTGGTCTCCTTCGACTGCGCAATCGACATGGCGGCCGGGCCGACGGAGGTCGTCATCGTCAGTTCGAGCGGCAATCCCCGGTTCATCGCCGCAGATCTGGTGGCGCAATCCGAACATGATCCGGAGACGCTCGCGGTGTTCATCACCACCTCCGCGAAGCTCGCCCGCGCCGTCCAAGACCGTCTCGAAGCCCTTCTCGGCGGAGGCGGGCCGGAATCTGCGTCGCTCTCCATCCCGGAGAACGCGCGCCAGTCTCTCGCGGCGCGGGGCGCCGTGCTCCTCGCAGGCTCGCGCGAGCAGGCCTTCGACTGGGCCAATCGCATCGCGCCCGAGCACATTACGATGGAAAAAAGAGACCTCGATCTCCTCCGCAATGCCGGTTCGGTGTTCCTGGGCGACTACTCGGCCCAGGCTGCCGGCGATTATGCCTCCGGCCCCAATCATGTCCTGCCCACCTCGGGCGCCGCGAGATTCCGCGGCGGGCTGAGCGTAATGGATTTTGTGAAACTGATCTCCGTTCAGGAGCTCTCCCGCAAGGGTCTCGAGCGCATCGCGCCCGCGGTCGTGCGCCTCGCCGAAGCCGAGGGGCTCGCGGCCCATGCCGATTCGATACGCGTGAGGTGCGCCCATGCTTAGAGCGAGACAGGCGGTGCGCACGCTCGACGAATACCACCCGCCGATCGGCAACCGCACCGGTTTGCGCCTCGATTTCAACGAGAACACCGCCGGTTGTTCGCCGCGCGTCGTCGAAAGGCTGCGGGAGCTCGATGGCGAAACGCTCGCCCGCTATCCCGAGCGCGGGCCGGCCGAACGGATCGTCGCCGAGCATCTGGGAGTGCGGCCGCCCGAGTTGCTGCTCACCAACGGCACCGACGAGGCGATTCACCTCCTCTCGGAAACCTATCTCGAGCCCGGCGACGAGGCCCTCATCGTGGTGCCGACCTTTGCCCTCTATGAAATCTGCGCCGCCCAGACCGGGGCGCGCGTCATCCGGGTTCCTGCCGGCGAAAATTTTGCCTTTCCGACGGCCCGGGTCCTCGCCGCGGCGGGCGCCCGCACGCGCTTCATCGCGGTGGCAAATCCCAACAATCCTACGGGAGCGTTCGCGCGAATTTCCGACCTCCTCGAGATCGCCCGGAGGGTTCCCGAGGCGGCGCTGCTGGTCGACGAAGCCTATGTCGAATTCTCCGGCGAGACGATCGCTCCCCGGTGGCGGGAGGTCCCCAACCTTTTCGTTTCGCGCACCTTTTCGAAGGCCTACGGGATGGCGGGGCTGAGAATCGGCGTGCTCATGGGCGCGGCGGAGCAGATCGGCTGGGTGCGGCGCGCAACCTCGCCTTACAACCTGAATTCGGTGGCTCTCGCCTGCCTGCCTGCCGCCCTGAGCGACCAGGATTACGTTCGCGCCTATGTCGAGGAGGCGCTCGAGGGCCGGCGCGAGCTCGAATCGGAACTCAAAAGCCGGGGCGTGCGCTTCTGGCCGAGCCGGGCGAATTTCGTGCTGATCGATCTCGGCGACCGGTTGAAGCCGTTTATCGGCGAAATGCGGGCGCGTGGAATTCTGGTGCGCGACCGCTCGCGCGATCCGCTCTGCCAGGGTTGTGTCCGGATCACGGTTGGAATTCGCGAGCACAATCAGCAGCTCATCGCTTCGCTCGGAGAGGTCCTCTCCGAAATCGGGCTGGGCGAGAAGGCGCCGCGATGATGAGGAAAGCCGCCATCGACCGCAACACCCGGGAAACCCAGATCCACGTGCGGCTGGCGATCGAAGGGCGGGGGCGGTACCGGATTTCGACCGGTATCCGCTTTTTCGACCACATGCTGGAGTTGTTTGCCCATCACGGCGGATTCGACCTCGACCTGCGGGCGCGGGGCGACCTCGACGTCGACCAGCATCACACGGTCGAAGACGTGGGAATCGTCCTCGGCCAGGCGTTTGCCCGGGCCCTGGGCGCAAAACGGGGAATTCTGCGCGCAGGATATTTCCTGATGCCGATGGATGAAACCCTGGGGCTGGCCGCGGTGGATTTTTCCGGGCGCGCGGCTGCCGTGGTCGACACCAAGGTCCGCATGCGCCTGGTCGGGGACCTGCAAGCGGAGCTGGTCTACGACTTCTTCGAGGGATTTGCGCGCGGCGCAAACGCCAACGTGCACGCCCGCATCCTCTACGGGCGGTCGAATCATCACAAGATCGAAAGCCTGTTCAAGGCCTTTGCCCGGGCGCTGCGCGCGGCGTGCTGGCGCGATCCCGGGATGAAAGACCTTCTGCCAAGCACCAAGGGACTCCTGTGATTGCCATCGTCGATTACCGCGCCGGCAATCTCGCCTCGGTCGAAAAGGCGCTCGATCATCTGGGCGTGCGGGCCGCGGCCACGTCGGACCCGGAAATCGTCGCGCGGGCCGAGAAGATTATTCTGCCGGGAGTGGGCCACTTTCAGTCGACGAAGCTGCTCGAGGATTCCGGCCTGCGCGAAGTGATTCGCCGCAGGATCGCCGAAGGGGTCCCCTTTTTGGGCATCTGCGTCGGCATGCAGTGGATGCTCGAATCGAGCCGGGAGGCGCCCGGCATTCCGGGTCTCGCCCTCTGGCCGGGCGAGTGCACCCGGTTTCCCCGGGAGGTGAAATCGCCGCATGTGGGCTGGAACCGCCTGGAAATCCGCAACCCCGCGTCCCGGCTGCTCGAGGGAGTCGCCGCCGGGTCCTACGTTTATTTCACCCACTCCTACCGGGTTCCGCTCGTCTCCTCTACGGCGGCCGAGTGCGAGTACGGCGGCCGTTTCTCGGCGGCCCTCGAAGAGGGGAACCGGTTCGGCGTCCAGTTTCACCCGGAAAAATCCGGGCCCGTGGGACTGAAAATTCTCGCCAATTTCTGCGCCCTCCCATGCTGACCAAAAGAATCATCGCCTGTCTGGACGTGGACGCGGGCCGCGTGGTCAAAGGCACGCAGTTCCTGAATCTGCGCGACGCGGGCGACCCGGCGGAGCTGGCGGAAACGCACGGCCGGGCGGGCGCCGATGAGATCGTTCTGCTCGACATCACCGCCACGGCCGAGCGGCGGTCGACGCTCATCCCTGCCGTCCGGCGCGCCGCGCGGGAGCTTTTTGTTCCCTTCACCGTGGGCGGCGGGGTGCGCACGCTCGAGGACGCGGGCCGCATCTTCGATGCCGGGGCCGACAAGGTCACCATCAACTCGGCGGCGATTGCCGATCCCCGCCTGATCACGGCAATCGCCGGACGCTTTGGTTCGCAGGCCGTGATTGTGGCCATCGACGCCCGGCGCAATGGCTCGGGCTTTGAGGCCTACGTTTCCGGTGGGCGCCAGAGGACGGGCAAAGATGCCGCGGAATGGGCGAAGGAAGCCGAAGGCCGCGGCGCGGGGGAAATTCTGCTTACATCGATGGACCGCGATGGCACGGGGAAGGGATTTGACTGTGAACTGACCCGCTCGATTGCCGAAGCCGTCCAGATTCCCGTGATCGCCTCGGGCGGCGCGGGCGGAGCCGAAGACTTCGTCCGGGTGTTCCGCGAGGGCTCGGCGGATGCGGCGCTGGCGGCTTCCATTTTTCACTTCGGCCTGAGCTCGATTTCGAATCTGAAGGCTGCGCTCGCCGCCGCCGGAATTCCCGTGAGGTTTCCATGCTGATCCCCTCGATCGACCTGATGGACGGAAAAATCGTCCAGCTCGTCCAGGGCAAGGAGAAGAAGCTCGAATCGGAAGACTTCGACTACTGGGTGGCGCGCTTCCGGAAGTTTCCCCTGATTCAACTGATCGATCTCGATGCCGCCATGGGGCGGGGCGGAAATTCGAGCCTGGTCGCCTATTTCCTCGAGCGGCTTCCCTGTCAGGTCGGCGGGGGCGTCCGTTCGATCGAAGCCGCGCGCCGCCTGCTTTCCTCGGGCGCCCGGCGCGTCATCTTCGGCTCCGCGCTCGTCAGGGACGGAAAGATCCATCTCGAGTTCGCCCGGCAGCTTGCCGGGGAACTGGACGTAAGCGGGCTGGTATTCGGAATCGATTCGCGCGCCGGCAGGCTGGCCATCCGGGGCTGGCGGGAGACGACCGACATTTCGCCGCTCGACATGGTCCGCGCGCTCGAGCCGTTCTGCTCGGCCTTTCTCTACACCCACATCGACACCGAAGGCACCATGAGCGGCCTGCCGCTTCCGCCGGTGCTTGCGTTGAAGGCGGCCACGCGCCGCGAGCTCATCGTCGCCGGGGGCATTCAAACCATGGAGGAGGTCGAGCATCTTCACGGCCTGGGAGTGAACGCCGTGGTGGGCATGGCGCTCTATTCCGGGCGCCTGGGTGTGCCTGATACTATTCCTTCTTCGAAGTGAACTGCGCCGGCCGAAACGCCGGGGCCGGACCGATGAGCGACGCGAACCATTTTGCACCGGGATGGCCGGGGATCCCTCCGCGCTGGACCTCGAGCGCGAAGACCGGGGTCGGCACCGCCCTCAACCGCACCAGCCGCGTCTGGTTCACCATCAGCCACGGCATCCTCAACGAAATCTATTATCCCCGCGTGGACATGGCTTGCACCCGCGACCTGGGACTGCTGGTGACGGGCGATCGAGGCTACTTTTCCGAAGAAAAACGGCACTGCAGGTTCGAGATTTCTCCGCTCGAACCCGGCGTCCCCGCCTACCGGATGGTCAATACCGAACTCGGGGGCAAGTACCGCATCGAGAAGGAAGTCTTTGCCGACCCGCACCGCAATGTGGTGCTTCAGAAAGTGCGCTTCGTGGGGCTCGATGAGGACCGCAGGTTTCGCCTGTACGCTCTGCTCGCCCCGCACCTCGGCAATTTTGGCGACCACAATACCGGCTGGGTCGGCGACTACAAGGGCGTACCCATGCTTTTTGCCGAATTTCCCGGCGGCCTGGCGCTCGCCTTCGCCTGTTCGGTGCCGTGGAAGAAAAGGTCGGCGGGATTTGCCGGCTACTCGGACGGATGGCAGGACCTGGCGCGCCATTCTGAGCTGACCGAGGAGTATCAACGGGCGGAAAACGGCAATATCGCGCTCGCGGGAGAGATCGACCTCGCCCGCTCGGGCGGAGAATTCGTGCTTGCCGTCGGCCTCGGAGGCATCTGGGCGGAAGCCGGGGCCCAGGCCCGCGCCAGCCTGCTCGACGACTACCACCACGTTCTCCAGGACTACGTTTCGCAGTGGAAGAACTGGCAGAAGGGCCTGCTCCCGCTCGACCGCGCCGTCGAGTGCGACCTCTATCGCTCAAGCACGGCCATGTTGCGCGTCCACGAATCGAAGGACTTTCTGGGCGGGGTCATCGCCAGCCTTTCGATTCCCTGGGGATTCAACAAGGGCGACGAAGACCTGGGAGGCTATCATCTGGTCTGGCCGCGGGACCTGGTTGAAACCGCAGGCGGATTTCTCGCCGCCGGCGCCCTGGGCGATGCGGTGCGGGTGCTGCACTATCTCGAAGCCACGCAGGACGCCGACGGAGACTGGCCGCAGAACATGTGGCTGGACGGACGCCCCTACTGGGGCGGCTCGCAGATGGACGAGGCCGCGTTTCCCATCTTACTGATCGATCTCGTTCGCCGTCATGCGCCGGCCGCACTGGGAGAGGTCAAGCGCTGGTGGCCGATGGTGCGCCGCGCGGCGGGCTTCCTGGCGTCGAACGGGCCGGTGACGCAGCAGGACCGATGGGAAGAGGACGCAGGCTATTCGCCCTTTACTCTGGCGGTCGAAATCGCCGGACTCCTGGTGGCCGCGGACCTGGCGGACCTCGTCGGAGAACCGGACACCGCGGCCTATCTGCGCGATCTCGCCGACCACTGGAACGACAACATCGAGCGCTGGACGTACTCGACCAACGGCGATCTGGCGCGGCAGATCGGGGTGGATGGATATTACGTACGCATCGCGCCTCCCGAGACCGATTGCGCTCGCTCGCCGACCGAGGGCTTCGTTCCCATCAAGAACCGTCCGCCGGGCGAGAACCTCGCGCGCGCTTCGCACATCATCAGTCCCGACGCCCTGGCGCTGGTGCGCTTTGGTCTGCGGGCCGCCGACGATCCGAGAATCCTCAACACGGTCAAAGTCGTGGACGCGCTCTTGAAGGTCAACCTGCCCCAGGGGCCGGGCTGGTACCGCTACAACGACGACGGCTACGGCGAGCACGCCGATGGCGCTCCCTTCGATGGGACGGGCATCGGGCGCGCCTGGCCGCTGCTCTCGGGAGAACGGGCGCACTATGAGCTCGAGGCGGGAAACAGAAAGGCGGCCGAGCAACTGCTGCGCATGATGAGCCTGTCGGCCGACGGCAGCCGGCTCCTGCCCGAACAGGTGTGGGACGCCGCCGATATTTCCGGGCGCGAGCTTTTCTTCGGAAAAGCGTCGGGTTCGGCCTGTCCCCTGGTCTGGGCCCACTCGGAATACATCAAGCTGGTGCGTTCGCTCAGGGACGGCAGAATTTTCGATCAGCCGCCGCAGACCTCGAAGCGGTACCGGGTCGACAAGCGCAAGGCCCGGCTCTGGGAGTGGCGTTTCAACAACAAGTGCCGCGTGGCGCCAAGGGGAAAGATTCTGCGCATAGCCGTGCACGCGCCGGCCGTGATTCACTGGTCCAAAGACGGATGGCAGACGGCAACCGACGTCTCCACCCGGGACACGGGGCTCGGAATCTACATTGCCGACCTGCCCGCCGACAAGTTGGACGCCGGCCGCGTGGTGGTCTTCACCTTTTACTGGCCCCAAGCCGAACGTTGGGAGGGCGTGGATTTCTCGGTGACCATCGAGGATTGAGCGGAGCATACTGGACGGGGGCGATGGCGGAAAGGGCACGAGCGCCGGAACGGGAAGCGGCCGCAAAGGCGAGGGCGATGGTCGAGGAACTGCTGCGCGGCTACCACCCGCAGAACTTCGCCATTGAGTTCTGGGACGGCTCGCGTTTGGAAGCCGAGCCCGGCCAGTTCTCGAGGTTTACCTGGCACGTTCATCATCCGGGCGTGCTGCGCTCGCTCGCCCGAGCGAACCGCCAGGTTGCGCTCGGCGAAGCGTTCATCTTCGGCGACTTCGATATTTCCGGCGACATGCTCGCGATCTTTCCGCTGGCCGAGTACCTCGAGAACGCGCATTTCGGCGCGGCCAGGAAACTTCGGCTGGGAAGCATGCTGCTCGGCTTGCCTTCAAAGCTTCCCTCGGAACGGGCGCGGCCCGACCTCGACGGCCGCATGCACACGAAAACCCGCGACCGCCGGGCGGTAAGCTTTCACTACGACCTGTCGAATGAGTTCTACTCGCTATGGCTCGATCGCGCCATGGTCTATTCCTGCGCCTACTTCCATTCCCCCGAGGACGATCTCGAACGGGCGCAGAGCGCCAAGCTCGATTACATCTGCCGCAAACTGCGGCTCGAGCCGGGCGAGCGCCTGCTCGACATCGGCTGCGGCTGGGGAGGGCTGATATTGCACGCGGCCCGCCACTACGGGGTGCGCGCGGTCGGAATCACGCTGAGCCAAGAGCAGCTCGCGCTTGCCGAAGAGCGGATCCTCCAGGCCGGTCTTCAGGACCGCTGCGAAGTCCGGCTGCTCGACTACCGCGAGGCCGGCTCGCTCGGCCCTTTCGACAAGCTGGCCAGCGTAGGCATGGTCGAGCATGTCGGCGAACGCGCGCTCGCCGAGTACTTTCGCTCGATGTTTCAACTGCTCAGGCCGGGAGGAGTTTTTCTGAACCACGGCATCGGGCGCGCGGGCAACCGGCCCCAATCCGCTGTCAAGACCTTCACCGATGTCTACGTGTTCCCCGACGGCGAGCTGATTCCAATTTCGGCGATGCTCGCTCGCGCCGAACAGGCGGGCTTTGAAGTGCGCGACGTCGAAAACCTGCGCGAACACTACTTCTTCACCCTGGTTCAGTGGCTGAGACGGCTGGAACGCAACCAGGCGCAGGCCAGCCGGCTGGTGGGCGAGGTCAAATACCGCATCTGGCGTCTGTATCTCAGCGGCTCGGCTTACTATTTCCGGTCCGGCAAACTGGATCTGTATCAATCGCTGCTGATCAAGGCTCATCGCGGCTCGAGCGGAATGCCTCTGACCCGGGACGATTGGTATTGGACGCGCCCTCGGACCCTGGGTTGAGCGCATTCTCTCCCCGAAAAACTTCGCGTTCGGGTCCTTCTTCCGCTGCGCGCCCTCCGAAGGGCTCGTCTCGAGCGTCTCGCGCGCGCGGCGAAGCGATCCCAGGCTTCCGGGCGAAGGCGATCCCCCAAACCGGGAAGTTTCGAGCAAGCGGCGCCGGGATGGGCGCTTTCGCCGCCATCCACTTTCAACTGAGTGCGATGCCTGCTATCGCCATCTCTTGAGCGTCGGCCAGAGATCGGCGAGGCTTCCGAACTTCGGGCCGCGGCAGATGAAGACCGGTATCTCCCTTTCGAGCGCGTAGGGGTTGTCGGCGGAGGTCCCGACGAATTGAACGTTCCGCCACAGCTCGCCGAGTCTTTCCCGGTTGTCGTCGAGCACGATCATGCAATTGCCCGAATAGCCGTGCGGGCCCCACAGGAACCACGTCTGATGCGCGCTCAAGGCTCTGGGGAGGCCGTAGCGCCGGCCCAGAAAGTCGATGGCTCCGGCCTGTCCGTAATCCTGGCCGAAGATGCCGCAATCCTTCCGCTCGGCGGGACTGAGCTGGTCCCAGGCCACGGCGGTTTCACGCACGATCTCGTCCCATCCGAATTGATCGGCATACCACTGCGGCAGGGCCTGCCGGGCGTGGGCGTGTTCCATGACCGGAAGTTTGATCGGCAGCGTTTTCGCGTAGGCAAGAAAGCGGTCCGGGGAAAAGACCGGAATCACGATGGGGGCGAGATAGGCGCCGTTTGCAAGCAGCAGGACCACAACGACGGGCTTGGCCCACGCGAGCGCGGAACGCGGGCCTTCGGGAACGGGCGAGCCCGGCGCGCTCAGCAGGTCGTCGATGACCACGGCGCCTGCGGCAAGCAGCATGGGATAAACCGGCGCCAGGTAATAGTTCTTCCCGTGCAGGAAGAAAAATGCCGCATAGCAGACGAGATAGCTCCAGCCGAGCGCGCGATTCCGCCTGAGTTTTGCAGACGCGAAGAAAGCGATCAGGCCGGCGATCCAGATCGGCGCGGTCAGCGGGTTGACCAGCAAGGCCTGCTGGAGAAAATACTGCCCGGGCCCGAGCACCACATCGCGGCCTTCTGCGCGGATGTTGCGGATGAGCTCGAGGAATGGCCAGTGATAGTGAATGTTCCAGGCAAGGTTCGGGAGAAAGATGACGAACAGGGCCAGTGCGCCGAGCCAGAACCACTGGCTGAGGAAGGCGCGGCGCTCGCCGGTGAGAAGCAGACCGACGGCAAGCGCGAACACAAACAGCGCGATGGAGTACTTCTCCTCCATGCCGATTCCGCCGAACACGCCGACCCACAGCCAATAGCGCGGCTGGTCCCGCTGGATCGCGAGGATGGCAAAATAGGCGCACGCCATCCACAGGTTGGGCTCAAGCGAATTGGTTCCCAGCAGGCTGCCGTTCGACAAATATTGCGGCGCAATCACCACGGTGACCGCCGCCAGCAGCATGGCATAAAACCTTCCGCCGAGCTCGCGGGCAATCAAGGCCGTCTGGACCACCAGGAAGGAGGAGGCGAGCGCGGGGATGAACCGGATGGCCGGGAGCGAATCGCCGAGCACGGCGCGCGAAAGATGGGTCAGAAACGGGATCAGGGGCGGCTGGTCCACGTATCCCCAGGCCAGATGGTCCCCGCAGGCGATGTAGTCGAATTCGTCGCGAAAGTATCCGTAGCGGCGGTTGAAGTAGAGGTGGAAGAGGAATTTTCCGACGGCGATCGCCCAGATGACGGCCATGCCGCGCGCAACCGACGGTTCCCGATCGAGGCTGGGTGTCGAAACTGCGGGAGCCGAAGCCATGGTAATTCGTTCCTACCAGAGCTCACAGGTTACATCATTCAGGGTTGCGTGACCGGGCGAAGTTGAGCTCTGCCGGGGTTCCGCCCGACCTCCGGGCCCGGTCCGACCGGGCCGCGATCATCCCGAACACAGACGAAGCCCGTCTTGAGCCCCCGGTCTTGCGCGGTTTGCCGAGCGGAACGAAATTTTGCGGTCTCGCCAGGTTGGAAAAACTCCCCGAAGAAGCCATAATCTGTTTGGGACCAGGAGAGGAATCGCGATGGCCAGTTCAACGTCAGCTCCAGCGACCGCCGTTCAGGGCGGCAGCTTCCTTGTCGAGTCACGCCGGCCGGAGGACATTTTTACCCCGGAGGACTTCAGCGAACAGCATCGCCTGATCGCGCAGACGGCCGAGGAGTTCGCGCAGAATGAAATCATCCCGAAGATCGAAAAGATCGAGCACAAAGATTTCTCCATTACCCGGGAATTGCTGAAAAAAGCCGGCGAACTGGGCCTTGCGAGCGCCGAAATTCCCGAAGCGTACGGAGGCATGGAGCTCGACAAGGTATCCGCGGCCGTGATCGCCGACCACATCGCCAAGTATGCCAGCTTCGCCACGACCTGGGGCGGACACACCGGAATCGGCACGCTGCCTCTCGTCTATTTCGGAACCGAAGAGCAGAAGCAGAAATACCTGCCCCGCCTGGCCACCGGCGAGATGGTCGGCGCCTATGCCCTGTCCGAGGCCTCCTCGGGCTCGGATGCGCTGAATTGCCGCGCCCGCGCCACGCTTTCCGCCGACGGGAAGGACTACGTCCTGAACGGGGAAAAAATGTGGATCACCAACGCCGGTTTCGCCGACCTGTTCACGGTCTTCGCCAAAGTGGACGGGGAAAAGTTCACCGCGTTTCTGGTGGAACGCGGCTTCCCCGGTTTTTCGGTCGGCGCCGAAGAACACAAAATGGGCATTCGCGGGTCCTCCACCTGCCCCGTCATTCTGAACGACTGCCGGGTCCCGGCGGCCAACGTTCTCGGCGAAGTCGGCCGCGGCCACGTGATCGCCTTCAACATCCTCAATATCGGCCGCTTCAAGCTCGGCGCCATGTGCGTGGGCGGCGCGCGCGAGTCCCTGAACCACTCGCTTGCCTATGCCCGGCAGCGCAAGGCCTTCGGCAAGCCGATCGCCGATTTCGGCCTGGTGCGGGAAAAGCTGGCGAATATGGCCACTCTCGCCTACACCGGCGAAGCGGTGGTGTTCCGCACCGTCGGAATGATGGATGCCGCGCTTGCCGCCGTCGACAAATCCGGCGCCGATGCCGCGAAGAAGACGCTCCGGGCCATCGAAGAGTACGCCGTCGAATGCTCCATCATTAAAGTCTGGGCTTCGGAGATGCTCGACTACGTGGTCGACGAGAGCCTGCAGATCTACGCCGGCTACGGCTTCGTCGAAGAATATCCCGCAGAGCGCGCCTACCGCGACGCGCGCATCAACCGCATCTTCGAAGGCACCAACGAAATCAACCGCCTGATCATTACCGGATTCCTGCTGAAGCGCGCCATGGGCGGGCAGCTTCCGCTCATGCCCGCCATCCAGCAAGTCATGGACGAGGTCCTCGGGGGCCGGTCCGCGGGCGAAGAGGTGGAAGGTCTGCTGGCCGCGGAGCAGCAACTGGTGCGTTCGGCCAAGAAGCTCGGCCTCGTCGCCGCCGGCTCGGCCACGCAGAAATACATGATGCAGATTGAGCAGCAGCAGGAGATCATGGGCGCAATCGCCGACATGGTGATGGAAATTTACGCGATGGAATCGGCCCTGCTGCGCACCATGAAGCTCGGAGCCGCGCAGGGCGAATCGGCCACCGCACTGCCCATCGCGATCACCCGCGTCTATCTTTCGCAAGCGATGGAGAAGATCGAACTCGCGGCGCGCAAAATCATCGCCTCGGTCGCCGAGGGGGACATGCTGCGCACGCAGATGGCGATTCTGCGGCGCCTGGCGAAACACGATCCTTACAACACCATCGAGCTGCGCCAGCAGATCGCCGCACACGTGATCGAAAAAGGCAGGTACAGCCTGGCGTGAGCGCCGCAGGGTGGGGGTGGATTGGCCTCTCGCCGGTATCGCAGGGCGCCCTCCGGCTGCTGTGTGCTTCAATCCCGGGTTTCGAGTCCAAGATTATGCGTCTGCATTTCGCGATGTTCCCGCTTCTGCTCCTTCCCCGGCTGGCATCGGCCCAGACGGTTCCCAACCCCGACTCCGCCACCTTCGATCCCGACGGCACGGCCCACGTGGCGCGCCTGGTTCCGATGCCCGCCACCCTCAGCCCGGAGGCGCAACAGTGGCTGAAGGAAATCGAGCGCGAATCGCCGCAGCCGAGAGATCTGGCTGAAACCCGCAAACATACCGACGAATGGCGCGCGAAAGACTCCGCCGAAGCCAGGCGTCTTTATCCCGTCCAGATCGAACACGCAACCATCGCCGGCGTGCCCAGCGACGTGATTACGCCACTCGCGACCCCCGGCGGAAACCGGAACCGTGTGCTGATCAATCTGCACGGGGGCGGATTTATTTCCGACTCCGGCTCTCTGATTGAAGGCATTCCCATTGCCAATCTGGCGAAAATACGAGTGGTTTCCGTTTATTACCGCCTGGCGCCTGAAAACCCGTTTCCGGCCGCGGTCGACGACGCGCTCGCCGTTTATAAGGAGCTGCTCAAAACGTACCAGCCGCGCAACGTGGGAATCTTCGGCACCTCGGCCGGCGCAATCCTCACCGGCGAAGTCGCCGCGAAACTGAAGCAGTCCGGTCTTCCTTTGCCCGGAGCGCTCGGCCTGTTTTCGACGCTCGCCGACTTCAGCCGGACCGCGGATTCCCAGCAGCTCTTTGCGCTCAACGGTTTTTCCGGAACCATCGCGCCCGCGCCGCCCAATGGCACGCACGACCCGGGCTACGTCGGCAAAACCGATCCGAGAGACCCTGTGCTCTCGCCCCTGTTCGCCGACCTCGACGGCTTTCCGCCGTGTCTGCTCGTCACCAGTACGCGCGATTTACTGCTCAGCAATACTTCCACGTTTCATCTCGCGCTCGTCCGCGCCGGGGTCGACGCCCGGCTCCTGGTCTTCGAAGCCCTGCCGCACGCGTTCTGGTATCACTTCCAACTGCCGGAAACCCGCGAGGCGCTTGCGATGATGGCAAACTTTTTCGACGAGAAATTAGGGAAGTAGCAGCCCGAGCCGGCTGGCTCTGAACCCGGCTCCGAGCGCGCAAGAGATCACTACGGTTCCGGGGCTTCGCCGCGTTCTCTCGTATCGCGGGCGAACACCAGGACGCCGGTTACCCCGGTTACCTGGCGCCATCCTCAGCCGGGACCAGCTGATAGCTCACAAACGCGAGCGACTTGCTGTCGGGAGACCACGACGGCACATTGATCGTCCCCTGCCCGCCAAACAATTTCGCGAGCACGGTGATTTTCTTGTCCTCGAGCGACATCAGCCGCAGCATCACGTCCTTGTTCTCCGGATGCCCCGAGACATCGCGCGCATAGGTCAGAAAGGCCATCCACTTCCCGTCCGGGGAAATGTGGGGAAACCAGTCGTTGTACTCGTCGGAGAAAACCTGCTCCTCGCCGCTGCCGTCAGGCTTCATTCGCCAAATCTGCATGTGGCCGGTGCGTTCGGAATTGAAGTAGATATACTTGCCGTCCGGCGAATACTCCGGCCCATCATCGAGGCCTTTGGCGGTCGTGAGCCGCGTCTCCTCTCCTCCGTTCGCCGGAATCGCATAAATATCGAATTCGCCGTTGCGCTCGCCGACAAACGCCAGCGTTTTTCCATCGGGCGACCATCCATGCCAGTACGAGGGCCCATTCTGTGTGACTCGCCGCGGCGTGCCGCCGCCGATCGGGACCAGGTAGACGAGCGAATCGTGACCGGTTGTTCCGTTTGCCGGCTTCGTCGCCTCGGAGTTGTCGCTGATTGCCAGTTGCGTCTGGTCCGGCGAAATCCCGTGGTCGTTGTTCAGCCGACTCGCGAATCCCGTATCGAGGACCGCCGGCGTTCCCCCCGCAACCGGAAGTTTCTCGAGATGCCCGTTGCGATTGAACAAGAAATACGACCCGTCCCGCGCCCAGTTGGGAGCTTCGAATCTCCCCTCGGCCACATAGACAACCTGCCGGTCGCCCGAACCGGCTGCGACCGTCTCGAGCGCACTGTAAAGGACGGGCTGTGCCGTCGATGCCGGCAAATTCTTGAGCTCCACCTTCGAGAACGTCGCTTCCTCGACGGCATCTTTGTCATGTGCGCAAACACCGACGCCCGCATAGAACTCGCCCTCGAGCGGAATGCGAACGGACTCGCCATCGTAGCCGCGAACATCGGCTCCACTGTCGGGCGCAACAGACATATAGGCGTAGCCACCGCGCCGGGACAAGCGCAGAAGGGCGGTGGCCGTCTTCATCGGATACTGCTTCTCTCCGGTGGCGGACGCGCGATTCGTGGTGGCGATGGTTGCGGACCGGATCTCACGTGTGGCGCCGCCGGTTTCATCCCGATATTGAAGGGCAAGGAGCCCATTTCCGTGAAGGGCGATGTCCACGTAGGTGGAATCGGGGTTGAGCGACTGGCGGAAAATCAGCACCGCTTTCTTGTGTTCGTTGCCGCGGGAATCCGGAAACTGAACCAGGGCGGTGAGTTCGACATCCCCCGACACTTTCGTCCAGGCAAACTGAAACGCATCCGCCGCGCCCCACATGTTGAACCCGCTGCCACGAAGGGTGTAAGTGCCCGAAGCGGCGTCGTATGCAACCGACCCCGGGTGAAGCACAGCGCCGACATCTGCATGGTCGCTGAAAATCCCCAGGCTCTCGCCGGCAACGGAACAGCGAACCATGCATGTGGCCAACAGCAGGGCGAACCCGAATCTCCTCATCGCGCTCCTTCCCGAATTGCGGCAGTGCTTAAAGTAGAGTCGGGATTTCTTCTTGTCAACGTTGTGAGATTTTTGTTGTGAGATTTTTTTTGGGTCATACCACGATGGCGCCCCCTTGGATTTCCTTCAAGCTCCAATCCTCGATTGTTGGATTCTGATCTCCTGCGCGCCTTCGCGGTAAGAAACCGAAGCGGGCGCTTCAGGAAGCGTTGTAAACTGGTCTTCGCGACCGAGCGGCCCCGTAGCTCAACTGGATGGAGCATCGGTCTTCGGAACCGAGGGTTGGGGGTTCGAGTCCCTCCGGGGTCGCCAGAAGTTCGCACTGCAAGTCTGCATCCACACCAGCTGGATTTTCTACACAGTAGTTTGAACTAATTAACGAGTAGGCTTCATTACATGTGCAACGGTTTGCATAGATAGGGAAGCAAACTGCACTCCGATAGACTCTAAATCATTTGTTTTCAGTGCAACCCAAGAAATCCAGCTTTGGTACCCCATATGCAATCAGAGTAGCTGCATTGCTGCGGAGACATCAAGGCTGAGGGCTGGCCACCGCAAGGCAAAGAAAGTCCTCACCGTTTGCATTTTGCCCGGTAGTTGTATTCACAGGTAACAGGTAAATGGAGGAGCAGGTATGAGACGAGTAGTGCTGTTAGCGCTACTGGCTTTGGGTCTGCCCACGGCTGCGTTAGCGAGCAGTATCGATTTCGACACCGGAACCTTTATGAGCGGTACATTCGGCGGCAGTTTCGCCAGCTCGAGCACCGTTCAGGTTTCAATAACTGGAGACGAGCAAACCATTGGCATCAGCACCGGCAGTTTGACAGCGTTAAGTGGTGCCAACTGCCCTGTTGCCGCAGGCGGGGGGAGTTGCTACGCCTTCTCAAGCGGTACCGTGACAGTGGGCCCGGGAGGTTCGCTGTTTTCAAACGCCATCAACAACGGATTCATAATCCAGTCCGGTGGTGATGTGACCATTGTGGCAAGTCTTGTTCCGAGCAGCACCGTTCACAGCGGAGACTTGGGATTCGACTTTAATTTTTCGGGGACCTCCCTGATTCGCGGCGGTGGCGGGGTCCAAGGTATCGGGGTCGGTGGCGGTGCCACACCGGAACCGAGCACGCTTGGCATGCTTGGAACCGGCCTTATCGGACTGGCAGCCATAGTCCGGCGACGCAAGCTTAAGTTGATGGCATAGTCTTAATCCAGCCAGCAGCTTACTTTGCAAAAGGCCCTGCCTGTACAGGCAGGGCCTTTTCCCTGTTTGCGGCCCTGAAGCCTCTCTATCTCTCCGCTCTCCTCGAATCGTTCTGACACCGCAACAACTACCACCCCGAATCTCTGGGAGTGCTTACGCAGTTCCGCACATACACGCTGGCGAGCGATCACCCGTATCTCTCCGTTTCCCGACACCGGGAGAGCGCCTGCGAGGCCGCAACCCGCAATTCCTAGTTTGAGGGCCGTCATGAAGGCGTCATGAATGAGATGCGAGGGGCCCTGGGGCCCGGCTCCAGCCAAGAACCGCTGCCAGCCGGTTCTTCACAGCCCACGGCAAGACGCCGAGCGCCTCGTTATGTCTCCACGCATTAGGCCCTTCCTCTTTAGTCTTGGATCTTCATAATCCGGCAAGAAAGGAGGGGGTGCTCGGGGTAAGAGCTCCGGCCCCTGCATGCTCTTAAATTTCTTGACCCGTTTTCTTGACCTCGGCACGAGCCGCCCGGGCAGGATCAGTTTCCCGCAAGGCTGCCCGATTCCAGCGCAAAGTCGCGCGTCCCGCGAGTGGCATAGGCGCGACAAAGAAAGCCCTGCATAGCCTTAGCGTTAGCCTTGGCCGGGAGGAAAGTTGCAGGCCTTTGCAGGCCAGCAAAGGAAACGCCTCTCCCGCCGCCCGCAAATCATTTGTTTTCATCGCTGCCAGAGATCACCCGCTTGGCAACTTACCTGCACGGAGAGTAGCCGGATTTTGCGGAAAAAAACGAGGGAAGACCGGCTAGCCGCAGGCCAAAAGAGTCTTCACCATTGGCGTTTTTGCAGCAACCGTCTTGAGGATCCTTAGAGGCAAGAATTATTAAGGAGCAGATATGAGACGAGTATTGCTGTTGGCGCTTTTGGCCCTCGCTTTGCCTACGGCTGCGTTAGCAAGTGGCATCACAATCAACTTCACTGTTGCCCCACTCGGCGGGCACTCGTCCTATACCGGGCACAACTTGCAGAGTTCGACGGCGTTCGACTTCGGAACGGGACTGTTCCACGTCAACCGTGTAGACCCGAGCGACCAGTCCGGTGTCATGGTAGGTTCTACGGTTAGACTTAGTCCGAACGAAATTACTTACGGACACGGTACTTCTGGCGACATCTCAGTGACCAAGTCGTTTAGAACTAGCCTTGGCACGTTCATCGAAACCTTCACCTCATTCTCAGCGGACCGGAGTTCACGCAATGCAATTACGATTGACCTCTCCGGCACAATCTCTGGGCCTGGTGGTGTTACGAATGAGCCAATCGTCGCGATCTTGAGCGCGAACCAGGCGCGTGGACCGCATCACGCCGTTACGTGGACGCTCAGCGAAGGAGCCAGCGGCGTGACTCCCATCCCGGAACCTGGCACGCTTGGGCTGCTTGGAACCGGCCTGATCGGCCTGGCTGGAGTCGTAAGACGCAAGCTGAAGATCTAGACATAAGTCCGGATTCAGCCATCAGCTTTACTCCGCAAACCTGCCCTGCCTGAGAAGGCAGGGCTCTCCTCGTTTGTGTCCGGTTCTGGTGACAAACGGGTAGTTGGGTTCAACGACCTAGGCGCTCTCCGCACAGCAGAAGTGCGCTTGTGCCGGGGTCGGCCCGATACTCGAAAGGGTGGTGGACGGGCTTCGCAACCCGTCCGGTCACTTCTGAGGATGTCATCCACGCGTGCACGAGGCAGCTCGAAACAGGCGCACATGCGCTGTGAAGGTAGAACTCTGCTTAACCGGTTGAGGAGTCTTAGGGCGCGACCGGCTTCCACTTATTCAAGAATGCCAGCAGGTCTTCCGGCCCCATGGCGCGAGCGCGCTCGAACTCTCCGTTCTTCTGACTGTAGAGCAACTTCCCGTCGGAGTCGAGAACGGCAACGGCGGGAATACCGCGGCTCATAGGCACCTGGTACTGGTTCATCAAATCCTGGTTCTTGTCGCCCTGCCCTACGTCCACATGCACCAGTTCGAAGTTTGAAGTCAAGGCAGGCGCAATGTCCGGACGTCGCAGCGCTCTGTCGAGGACGTGGCAGTCGTAACACCAGTCGGCACCGAACACGACCAGCACGCGTTTGCGGGTTTTCGCCGCCCGCGCAATCGCAGCCTGTATTTCCTGCCGCGCTCCGCTCGCATCGGGATAGAGCTTCGCGTCCAGGGTGAGAGGCTGTTCGAGCCTCCGCGCATCCGTGCGTTCGACCGCAACCAGCCGCCAGGTCCCCGCCTGCTGCTGCCATAACTGCGACTGAAGCACGTACAAGGTTCGTCCGG